>OFTX01000063.1_pt1 | contig 63305 bp, 53 predicted proteins | sample 1775051 | NCBI WGS metagenome assembly OFTX01 (sample SAMN08195772, study PRJEB24354) | sludge metagenome | isolation source: sludge from phenol fed wastewater aerobic bioreactor A | place: India: Nagpur | collected 2016-09-15 | reverse complement strand
CCGAATCGACAAGTGCGTGAACGTGCGCGACGTCACGAAATTCTCGAATCGAGACGCGGTATTGCCGCGTCGGACGACATTCGGGCGCCGTGATATGGCATATCGCTGTACAGCGCGATAGCGTTATATATAATACTACACAACGCCTCGTCCGCTCAGATGGGACCGGCGCTCCGGCCCTGCCGCCGGACACATCCAGGCGCCGGCATCGGGCGACATCGTCCTCGCGTAGACGGCTGAGCCTTCCCTCGTCGGAGACCTCGTTCGTGAAAGCTGTCGTTATCGCAAGCCTCAAGTTCCACGCGCCGGCCGCCATGCTGCGTCGCGCGCTCACCGTGGCCACCGTCGGCGCGGGCCTGTTGTTTGCCGGCCACGCCGCCGCGCAGCAGGTGTTCGCCGCCGCCAGCATGAAAAACGCCCTCGACGATTTGTCCGCCGCCTACACCAGGGAAACCGGCAAGAAGCCGGTGCTCGTGTACGGCGCGAGTTCGACGCTCGCACGCCAGATCGAGAAAGGTGCACCGGCCGACGTCTTCATCTCGGCCGACCAGGACTGGATGGACTACGCGCAGAAACACGATCTGATCGACACGGGCACGCGTCGCAACCTGCTCGGCAACGAACTGGTGCTCATCGCCCCGGCCACGACCACGGGCGACGTCGATCTGAAGACCGGCGCCGAGCTCGACGCGAAGCTCGGCGGCGGCAGGCTCGCCATGGGCGACCCCGCCCACGTGCCGGCCGGCCTCTACGGCAAGGCGGCACTCGAGAAGCTCGGCGTCTGGTCGAAGGTACAGGGCAGGGTTGCCGCCGCGGACAACGTGCGCAACGCCCTGTTGCTGGTCGCGCGCGGCGAAGCGCCCTACGGCATCGTGTACAAGACGGACGCCAACGCCGAAAAGCGCGTGCGCATCGCGGGCACGTTCCCGGCCGACAGCCACGCGCCGATCATCTATCCCGTCGCCGTGACGAAGCAGGCCAATCGCGCCGAAGCCGACCCGTTCTTCAAGTTCCTGCAATCGCCCGCCGCGCTGGCCACATTCCAGCGCTACGGCTTCAGCCGGCCCTGACAACCCTGATAAGATCCGCCAACTTACCCTGGTCCCACCCCGACCGACACCCGACCGCCCTCCGACATGAGTCTGACCCCGGAAGAATGGGGCATCGTGGCGCTCAGTCTGCGCGTAGGTTTGTGGGGCACGCTTTGCAGCCTGCCCTTCGCCTACGCCGCCGCCTGGCTGCTCGCCCGCCGGCAGTTTCCCGGCAAGGCGCTGCTCGATGCCGTTCTGCATCTGCCCCTCGTGCTGCCGCCCGTGGTGGTCGGCTTCGCACTGCTCGTGCTGTTCGGTGCGCAAGGCGCCATCGGCAAGGTGCTGTTCGAATGGTTCCACTTCACCTTCGCGTTTCGCTGGACGGGCGCCGCGCTGGCCGCCGGCGTGATGGGATTTCCCTTGCTCGTGCGCGCCATCCGGCAAGCGCTGGAGTCCGCCGACATCCGTCTCGAGCAGGCGGCGCAGACGCTGGGCGCCGGCCCTTGCCTCACGTTCCTGTGCGTCACGCTGCCACTCACCGCCACTGGCGTGCTGCACGGCTTCGTGCTTGCCTTCGCGCGCGCCCTGGGCGAATTCGGCGCCACGATCACGTTCGTGTCGAACATCCCCGGGCAGACACAGACCCTGCCGCTCGCGATCTACACCGCCACCCAGGTGCCCGACGGCGACGCCATGGTCTGGCGTCTCTGCGCGATTTCCGTGGTGCTGGCCGTGGCCACGCTCATTCTGTCCGAGGTGCTCATCCGCTTCGGTCATCGCAAGGCGCTCGGTCATGACGGTTGACGTTCGCGTTCGACATCGGTTCGGCGACTTCGCCCTCGACGCCGAATTCGCGGCGGGCATGGGGGTCACGGCGCTGTTCGGTCCCTCCGGCAGCGGCAAGAGCACCGTGGTGAACGCTGTGTCCGGGCTGCTCCGTCCGGACAGTGGCCGGATCGTGGTGGGCGACGACGTGCTCTTCGACAGTGCCTCGGGCATTGCGCTGCCCGCGTGGCGCCGACGCATCGGCTATGTGTTCCAGGATGCACGCCTGCTCCCGCATCTGAGCGTGCGGCAGAACCTGCTCTTCGGCCGCTGGCTGCGACGCCGCGACGTGAGCGCCGCGGGCACGGGAGCCATTGCCCTGGCGCATGTCGTCGACGTACTGAACCTTGGACATTTGCTCTCACGCCGCCCCGGCGCGCTGTCCGGCGGCGAGAAGCAGCGGGTGGGCATCGGCCGCGCGCTGCTCTCCTGCCCGCGGCTGCTGCTCATGGACGAGCCGCTGGCATCGCTCGATCACGCGCGGCGTCTTGAAGTCCTCGACTATCTCAATCGCATCCGTCACGAACTGAAGCTGCCGGTGCTGTACGTCACGCATTCGCTCGACGAGGTCATGCGCCTGGCCGACCAGGTCGTGTTGTTCAAGGACGGCCGCACGATCTCCCAGGGGGCCCCGGCCGACGTGCTCAACGTGCACCGCGACGCACTCGACGGCGTCGCCGACGCCCCCGGCACGGTGCTCGAGACGCGCATCGTCGCACACGACGCCCGATACGGCCTGACGGAACTTGCGGTCTGCGCGACACCCGGCGCGGACAATGCGCCACCCCGCGAGGCGATACGGCTGCGCGTGCCGCGGGCGGGCGGCGACGTGGGCGACACTTGCCGCATCCTCGTGCGGGAACGCGATGTCGCGGTTGCGACGGCCGCACCGGTCGACACCAGCGTGCTCAACGTGCTGCGCGCGCGCGTCTGCGCCTTGCGCGACTTGGGCGATGCCGTGGAAGTCAGCGCCACCCTGCTCGGCGACGCGGCAATGCCGGGCAACGATGCGGGCGTGACGTTGCGCGCGCGCATCACGCGCTTCTCGGCCGATCAACTGCGGCTCACCGCCGGTCGCGACGTCTACCTGCTCGTCAAATCGGTCGCGCTCACACGCTGAAGAGGGCATGCCTCCGGCGCGGGGCGAATCCCGGAAGCGCGGCGGCGGGGCGTCGATCGCCCGCAGCCCCGAAATTCCCGCTTCGCGACGTCGGAATGCGCAAGGCGTCGCAACGAATCCCGTTGCGACGCCTTGCGGGGGACACCGGCCAAGCGTGCCTTACTGGCTCTTGCCCATCGCGTCGCCCTTGCCCATGGCATCGGGTTTGCTCATTGCGCCGCCTTTGCCCATGGCATCCGACTTGCCCATGGCATCGCCCTTGGACATCTTCCCGCTCTTGTCCATGTCCTTACGCATGGCGCCGCCCTTGCCCATGGCATCGGGTTTGCTCATTGCGCCGCCCTTGCCCATGGCATCGCCCTTTTGCATGGCGTCCTGAGCAAACGCCGCGCCCGTACCGAGCGCCATGGCCAGGGTCATCGTCGCTGCCGCCAGATATGGCATCTTCATCGTCGTACTCCTCCAGAGATTGAATGTATGAACCACAGTCGCGCAGTCGGGCGTGCGCCTCAACTGCCGCCGAACCAGTTGTAGCCCTGGTCCTCCCAATATCCGCCCGGATACGTGTTCGTCACGAAGATCGCGCGGATATGCTTGGGATTCTTGTAGCCGAGCTTGGTGGGAATGCGCAGCTTCATCGGAAAGCCGTATTCCCTCGGCAGCGTGCGGCCGTCGTAGGTCAGCGCGAGCAACGTCTGCGGATGCAGCGCCGTGGGCATGTCGATGCTCGTGTAGTAATCGTCGGCGCATTTGAAGCCAACGTAGCGTGCCGTCGTGTCGGCCCCGATGCGCCGCAGGAAGTCGCCGAACGTCACCCCGCCCCACCGGCCGATCGCGCTCCATCCTTCCACGCATACGTGGCGCGTGATCTGCTCCGCCGTGCGGACTCGCGCGAACTCGCGTATCGCGTCGAGCCGCCATGGCGCGCGCTCGGCAATGAGGCCCGACAACTCCAGCCGATAGTCCGCCTCGTCGATGACGGGCGCCTCATCCATGCCATAGAAGGCGTTGAACGGGAACGGGCGGGTGATCTGCGACTCGGAGAACGTCGGCGCCAGCACGTCCTGGCGAAACAATGCGGCCTGCACGCGGTCGTTCCACCGCGAGATGCCGTCGAGCGCGGACGCCACGCCGGCGTTGTCGTCGAGCGAGCACCCCGAGAGCAGCGCCAGGCCGCCCAGCGAGAGCGTGCGCGTGAGAAACGCGCGCCGCGAGGGCTCCGCGACATGACGCGCCACCCGCGCCCGCGCTTCCCGCACGATGGCCTCGCCGTCACGTACGACCGGGCTGTCCGACGGCAGGCGCTGAAGGGATTTCCTGAAGGTCATGGCGGCTCACCGTCCCGTCAACATGGTTCGCAGCGTACGAGGCACGAGGGCCACCATCGCCACATGGACCGCGATGAAGGCCGTCAGGCCCGCCATCGCGACGAAATGCACCAGCCTCGCCCCCTGGAAGCCGCCAAGCGCGGCGCATAACCATCCCAGCTGCACCGGCTTCCAGACGGCCAGCCCCGACGCCACGAGCAGCATCAGATCGAGCACGGCGAACAGATAGGCGGCGCGCTGCACCTGGTTGTAGTGACGAGGATCGTCGTGCGAAAGCCGGCCACGCAACGCGGCCAGCGCGTCGCGCGCAACGCCGCGCAAGGTCAGCGGAAAGAAGCGGCGGGCGAAACGGGCGCTCGCGAGATTGATCAGCAGATAGACCACGCCGTTCACGGCGAGCAGCCACATCGCGGCGAAGTGCCAGCGCAGCGCGCCGCCAAGCCAGCCGCCCAGCGTGATCTCATTGGGAAAGCGAAAGCCGAAGATCGGCGACGCGTTGTAGATGCGCCAGCCGCTCGTGAGCATCACGAGCACGGCCAGCACGTTCAGCCAGTGGGTGAGGCGCAGCCAGCCGGGCTGCACCGGGCCCGGTCGTGCGGGGGCGCGCATTGACGGCACCCCGCCGGGCGGTACGGACTTCGTCGGTTGGGACATGGTGACCTCCATCGCGGGGTTTCGCGTCGATGGGGCCAGTGTCGCTTCGGGCCGGTGTCGAAGTCCTCACGAAGTCATAACGTTTTCGTGATACTCCGCACCCGCCCGGTCACCGGACACGGGGGGGCTCGTCGTCCGGGATGCCGGTCCTGTCGCCTTTCAGATACGCATCGAAGGTCGGCACGTGCGCGTCGAGCAACAAGCGGATTTCATTGATGAGGGTGTCGTAGTGCGCCGCGAGGTTCTGTGCGAACGGCGTGAGCGCCGCGCCGCCGCCCGACACGCCGCCAATATGGCGCGTCACCAGCGGTTCGCGGAACTCGTGATTCATCGCCTCGACCAGCAGCCATGCACGCCGGTACGACATGCCCATGCGACGTGCCGCCGCCGAGATCGACCCTGTGGCCTCGATGGCGCGCAGCAGCGTGAGGCGCCCCGGCCCGAACACGGGAGTTTCGCCGTCGCGAACCCGGACACGCAGGTCGTAGCCCGCCACACCCGGCTGCGCGGGCGGCTTGCCGGCCGCTTCGAGGGCTTCGGCGCTCGCGAGCAGTTCGCGCGCACGCGCATCGCGCGAGCGCGCCTCGGGCGACACCGGCGTTGTCTTGTCCGCCTTCCGCCGACGACGCTCAGCTGGCATGATTGCCCCACATCACGATGAAGATCAGCACCAGCAGCGCCAGGACCCATGGCCACCAGCGCGCGAATCTGCCGCGCGTCGACGGCGCATCGCGTGTCGCCGAGGCGTTTGCCAGCGCCGCCGCCACGTCGCTGTCGGCGGCCACCCGGTCATTGAGCGCGTGGTGAGGGGCGATCGCTGCGATCAGGCGGGTGAAGAATTCGTCGGCCAGCTTGCGGGCCGCCGTCTCGATCTGCGGGGCATCGAGCGTTGTGTGTTCGCCGCCGATCCGCGCCTTCAGGTCATACTTCAGCAATGTGTTCATCGGTCCTTGCGATTGCAGCGTCACCACGGCCTTGCCCTGCGTGTGTCCGGCCGACGAGCCGAGCCCGTCGAAAGTCAGCGTGTACGTACTTGGCGCGATGACGTCGGACACGGCGACACGTCCGGTCCACCGGCCGCTCACGGGCCCCAGCGTGGCGCCCACGACCACGGTCCAGGTCGTGTCGTCGATGCGCTCGATCGATTCGCAGCCCGGAATGCAGCCGCGCAGCACGCCCGGGTCGTTCAGCGCGATCCACACGACATCCCGTGCCGCCGGCAGTTGCCGGCTGTCCTTCAGCTCCATAGCCTGCCTCCCCAAAGCCATGCGGTGGCACGTCGGTACTTCGGCCCTGCCTGCCCACCCGGTGTCTGCGTACCGTCTCGGCCGGCGAACTATTGTGACACGAGTTACCCCGCCTCGGAGGGCGGGTGCGGCAGTTCGCCCGACGGCCAGCGTCAGGCCGACACCGGCCAGGCGCCGTATCTCGTGGAATACAGCGCAAGCCAAGGCGCGCTATACTCGCCGAAACTCATCGAGCGGCGGCCTTTGTGCAGCGCGCCCCGCTCGCGAACCGGCGAAGGAACCGTGCTATGGACAGTGTCGATCTGGAAGTGCTGAAGTCCGCCGTACAGTGGACCCGCGCGGGCTTTTTCGTCACGCTCGGGACCGTTGTGCGCACCTGGGGCTCGGCCCCGCGCCCGGTGGGCTCGATGCTTGCGATTCGCGAAGACGGCCACATGGTCGGTTCGGTGTCGGGCGGCTGCGTCGAGGACGATCTCATCGAACGCATCCGCAACGGCGACTGGCCACACGATCGCCCGCAGATCACGAGCTACGGCGTGACGGCCGAGGAGGCGCACCGCTTCGGCCTGCCTTGCGGCGGCACGTTGCAACTCGTGCTCGAACCCGTGAGCGAAGCGTCGCGCATCGCCGATCTGCTCGACAGCATCGCCAAATTCCGCCTCGTGGTGCGCGAACTGGACATGAAGACCGGCATTGTGCGCATGGCGCCTGGCCACCATGCGCCGTCGGTCGAATTCGACGGCGAGCGTCTCATCACCTCGCACGGCCCGCGCCATCGGCTGATCGTGATCGGCGCCGGGCAACTCTCGAAATACGTGGCGAGCATGGCCTGCGCGCTCGACTATCACGTGATCGTGTGCGATCCGCGCAGCGAATATGCGGACGAATGGCAGGTCGCGGGCACCGAACTCTCGCGCGAGATGCCCGACGACCTGATCGTGCGTTTGCAACTCGACTCGCACAGTGCCGTGCTCACGCTCACGCATGACCCGAAGCTCGACGACATGGCGCTGCTCGAGGCGCTCAAGTCGCCGGCGTTCTACATCGGCGCCATCGGCTCGCGCATCAACAATGCGCGCCGCCGCGAGCGCCTGTCGCTGTTCGATCTGAGCGCCACGGAAATCGAGCGCCTGCACGGCCCGGTCGGCATGCACCTCGGCGCGCGCACGCCCGCCGAAATCGCAGTGGCCATCCTGGCCGAGATGACGGCCATCAAGAACGGGATCGCCGTCACGCAGACATTCGCGCGGCGAACCGCCGACGCCCCGCCGCGCGAGGCCGCCGCCGAGGACGGTTGCCGCTCGATCGCATAGCCTCCCGATCTCGCCGGCCGCCGCGGCCGCTCAGCGGATCGGTCCGGCCATGACTTCGCCGAGCAAGGCTTCGTAGGTCCGCACGACCTCCGTGTTCTCGGGAAGGTATCGCCGAATCTGTTGCCGCTGCGCGAAGCGATAGGCGGCAAGACCCGCGTCGTGCCGGTCGAGCGCCTCGACCAGCCGGCGGGCGCCCGCGCCGAGATCGTTCCCCTGGTAGTAGTAGCCGAGGTCGCTGCACAGGCCCGCGTTATGAATCAGCGCGTAGCCTTGCCAGCACACTTCCAGATAGAAGTAGTTGAGCGGATTGGCCATCTGGTGCGAGATCACCACGTCGGTGTATTCGGCCAGAAACGTCGGTGTGTCGTAGCGCGGGAGGAAAGTCGCCTTGCGCTCGCGCACGATATCCAGCTGATGCATGAGTGCCACGAAGTCCGGGCTGTGCTCGGCCAGTCGCTGTGCATTGGTGACCTGCAACAGTGCGATGGCGCCTGGCCGCTCGCGATACGCCAGCTCGGCGATCAGGATCGGATAGAGACAGAACTTGACGATGTCGACGTTGGGCTCCATGACGCTCAGGCGACGGGGCTCGGTGTGCGGCGCGTAGGCGCCCCCGCAAGGCTGTGCGCTCGCGCACGCCTCGAGGAAGACCGGACTCCACACGAACGGCACGGCATGCGCGCGTTGGCGTCGCAGCACCTCGAAGAACGGCCGGTTCGCATCGGCGACCTGCGGCACCATCCAGATCGCGTCATAACGCTGATTGACGAACAACCCGGCGCCCCACGCAGGCCGATCGAAGAGCATCGCCTGCGCCGCGAGCAGATACTCCGATCCACAGCAATACGACACCAGACGCACGCCGCGCGCCTTCAGGTAGCCGGTCTGATCGGCGTCGATCTGGCCGCCGAGCTCGATCAGCAGATCGATGTCGTCCTTGGCCGCCTCGAACGGCAGCGTCGGGAAGCGTGTCAACGACCATGGCAGCGTGTCGCCGAGCGGCACCGGTGTCGTGTTGAGCAGCGCCACGCTGTACACCGACGCACAGCGCGCGAGCGCGTCGGCCAGAAAAATCGCGTTCTGCTTGATGCCGTTGTTCCAGATCGTCTCGTCGGCACGATGCAGGCCGATGGTGATTCCGATGCGAAGCCTGGACGCGTTTTCCAGGTTTGCCAGATTTGCCACGTTTGTCACGTTTGTCACTCCCTGCCGCCGTGCGGGCGGTCGATGCCGTCGTGAAGTTGCGATACGTCGTCGATCGCACGCCGCGCGCTGCGCTTCTCAGGCCCCGGCGGGCCGGTACAGCGCTGCAATGGCTTCGCTGTACGCGCTCACGTTCGCGGCGTTCTCGATGCTGACGTCGTCGAGCAACTGGCGGGCGTCCCGGCGGTACTGCTCGAGATTGTCGTCATGCGTGCGAAACGCCTCGAGCAACCGGCGTGCCCCTTCCTCGCAATCGAACCCCGGATAGAAATAGCCGCACTTGCCCAGGAAGGGCGAGTTGTGAACCAGTGGATAGCCGCCGTACAGCAACTCGTAATAGAGGTAGTTCTGTGCGTTCTCCCACGTGTGCGACACCACGGCGTCGCCATGGCGCGACATGAACTCGAAGAGCGCGAAGCGCCCCTGAAACGACGCCACGCCGTGATCCACGATGTCGAGGCTGCGCGCGAAATGCACGAATGTGGCGTGCTCCTTGAGATGCAGCGTGTTGCACACCAGCACGCTCTCGGCAAACGACGGTTCGGCGCGATAGGCCAGTTCGGTCGCGAGCATGGGTATCACGCAGGTTTTGACCATGCAGATGTTCGGCTCGAAGATCGCCACGCGCCAGCGCGAGCGTCCGGGTCGGTAGCCGAACGCCTCCTGTTCGCCCAACGCGGCCCGTGCGCGGTCGAAGAGCATCGGATGCCAGATGTGGGGCACGATCGTCACCGGTGTGCGCAACGCGCATTCGAAGTAGCTCCGGCAGGTGACGCCGAACTCCGGAATCGTCCAGACACCGTCGTAGGTCGCCCCGGAGAAGAGAAACCCCGGGGGCTTGCCGAACATCGCGCGCTCGATGTCGATCACGTAATCGTTGCCCACGCGCATCGTCACGACCTTGCCGCCCCGTTCGCGGAATGCGGCAATCCACGCCACGTCGAGTTGCGCGCTCATTTCGATCATCACGTCGCAGCGCGCCATCGCCGCCTCGAGCGTGATCAGGGGGATGTTCGTGGCCTCCAGCATGAGGTCGGGCGATGGCGTCGCGGCGTTGCCGCCGTTGACCATCACGGCGTCGGCCACGTACGGCGAACGGCGCAGCAGCATCACCAGCAGCAGGCAGTTCTGGAAGATGCCGTTCTCCCACAACGACTGTCCGCTTCCCTTGACGAAGAGCGACACGCCGACCACAAGGCGCCGGTCCATCGCGGCGCGGTTCGATCGCTCAGACATCGACGCCTCCCTCGCTGCCCGTCGGCGCAAGCAGCCGGCCAGCGATGACCTGCCAGTTGTCCGGGTTGTCGATCGACACCGCGCGCAGCACCGCGTCGGCGCGCCTGCGGTAATCGGCGAGGCTGGCATCGTGATGTACCCAGGCGTCACGAAGGGCCGCCGCACCGGCAACGGCGTCGAACGATGGGTAGTAGTAGCCCGCGTCGCCGAGCATTCGCGTGTTGTGGATCAAGGGATAGCCTCCATACAGGGTGTCGTAGTAGAGGTAGTTCTGCGCGTTCTCCCATTGGTGCGAGATCACGGCATCGGTATGCTGCGCGAGCAGCAACGGAAGATCGATGCGATCGGTGAATGCCGCCTTGTGTTGCCGCACCAGATCGAGGCGGTTGGCGAAATAGACGAACGTCGGATGCTCGCGCACGTTCGTGGTGTTGACCACGGTGAGCTTCTCCACCGCCCCGGGATGTCGCCGATGGAAGGCGTCGGCCGCGAGCATCGGATACTGGCAGCTCTTGACCACCGAGATGTTCGGCTCGGCAATCGACAGACGCCACTTTCCCTCACGTGGCCGATAGCCGAAATGCAGGCCGTGCGAGGCGAGTTCGCGACAGCGCCGCTCGATGAAGTACGGCGACCAGAGATGCGGGATCGTGACGACGGGAATTCGCATGACCGTACGCAGGATCGCGGCATCGATGGACTGCGATTTGCGCAGGATCCACGCCTCGTCGAACGGACTGCCGTTGAACAGATGCCCCGAAGGCTTGCCGAAGATCGGCGTCTCGCACAACTCGCTGTAGGTGTTGCCCACGAAGCAGGCGATGAGCCGCGCACCGAGCGCCTTCATCCGCCGGAGCCATTCTCGCGGCAACTGCGCCCCCATCTGGATCACGACGTCGAGTTCGTGCGTGACATCGGCCGGGGCGACCAGCGGCACCCCAAGGTCGTGCAACTGAAGCCCGGGAGGAAGCGATCCGGCGTCGCCGCCGTTGAGGAAATACACGGGGCCGATGCGGTCGCAGGCCTTTAGCATCATGGCCAGGAAGGCCACGTTCTGATGGATGCCGTTCTCCCATATCTGCTGCGCATCTCGCGCGAACAGCGAGATGCCGACGGCCGGCCGGCGACCGGCCGCGTGTCTGGATCGAATGGCGCTCATCGGCAGCCTCCCCATGTCGCCTCGGCCGCTGGCCGCATGGTGCGTGTCGCTGGCGTCGCACGCGCGGGGGATGTCGTGCGCGTCACCATTGGTACGAGACGCCGGCGGCGTAGGTGTTGCCCTGGCGGCTGATTCCCGCGCCCAGGCGCGCCTTGAGATTGTCCGTAAAGCGCACCGACGCGCCGATCGACACCGCGGCCTGCCCCTGGAACGTGGCCGAGCCGACACCGAGTGCCACGCGCCTGCCGGGGTCCACCTCCGGAATCATCGCGAGTGCCGTTGCCGCCGCGATGCCCGAATAGGCGCGCCTGGCGACCTGATTGACGCCTGCCTGCACCCCCGCGAGCTGGCCCACGGTCGCCGCGTCTGTCGCGCGCCTGCCGGGCGCGAGGTTCGTGAGTCGCCGCTCGCTGCCGGGAGCACCGAACGACACCGTGCCCGGATCCTGCGCGACGGCATTCGCCCCGATGGCCACCGCACCGGCGCCGGAGGCCACCGCGCCCGCGCCCATCGCGACCGCGTCAGCTTCCTTGGCCGAGGCCGCATGGCCGATCGCCACGGCGTTCGCGCCCGGCGTCGCCGCCCTTGCGCCGAGCGCGGCGCTGCCCTGACCGACCGCGCTCGCGTCCACCCCGATGGCCATCGCGCCGGATCCCGACGCCCCTTCGCCGCGAGCGTTGCCCTTCGACGAGCCACCGTCGTTCACGCTGACATAGGACGCCTGCTTCGACGCGGGTTCCGCAGTCTGCTTCAGGGCCCCGCCCGAGTCGCCGTCCGTGGGGGGCCTCTGACTGCCGACAGAGGCGCTGAGGCGGGAGGCGAGCGAATTCATCGCGATCAACATGTCGCCGATGCCCGTCGACGCCGACGTCGAGAGCGACATCACGCGACTGTCGGTCATCTGCAACTGACTGACATTGACGGCATCGGTCGACGCGACGCCCGCGGCGAGGTTGGTCAACGCGACGGGCTTGGATGCCGCGGCTCCGCCCAGCTTCACCCGCTCGCGTCGCAAATCGTCGTACACCACGGCACGGCTGTCCCCCGGCGTGACGGACGCCATCTGCTTCAACCCCGTCGAGAGCGATGTCACATTGCGGTTGGTCTCGCTCAATTGCCGGAAATTGACGGCGTCGGTCGGGTGAGTGCCGTCGGCGACGTTCGCGAGCGCCACCGGCGAGGACGCGCCCGTGCCACCGAGCGTCAACATCCCGCGCGAGGCGTCGTCATATCGCGCGCTGTTTTCGATATCGACGGCGAGGGACCTCAGTTTGCGTTCCGAGCGCACCAACCCCGTGGAAAGCGTCCCCACGGTGCGATTAGTCTCGCTCAACTGGGCGAAATTGACGGCATCGCCCAACTCAACGCCTTTGGAAACGTTTCGCACCCGCACGGAGCGCCTGGAAACCGTGTCGCCAAGCGTGAGCGTGTCGCGGGTCTGCCCATCGTAGCCGACATAGTCCTCGGCATTTGCCTCGAGCATCGTCAGCCGCTTTTCAGCCTTGGTCATGCCGGTAGACAGCGAGCCTACCTGTTCGTCCGTCGTGCCAATGCGCTTCCAGAGCACGCCCACGCTGCTTCTGGTCGTGCTCAGTTGACGAAAGGTCACGGCGTCACTCGGATTCTTGCCGTCCGCCACGTTGGTCAGCGTGACTGGCGTCGAAGTGACTATGTTGCCGAGCGTTATCTTCGAATGGGAGCCGTCGTCGTATTGCACGCCATTGCCGGTGCCCTGGGAAAGACGCTCGATCTTGTTCAGCCGCGTCGAAAGCGCCCCCACCCGTTTGTCGATACTCGTCGAGATCGATCCGACGTGTCTGTTCGTGGCGCTCAATTGCGCGAAGTTGACGGCGTCGCCGGCGCGTTCGCCGTCGGCCACGTTGGCCAGCGTGACCGCACCGTCCTGGTTGTGTTCTCCAGTGGCTGCCACGCCACCGGCGACCAGGGTTCGGTGACTTCGACCGTTGGCGGACCGCACCACCGCGCCCGGAGCAACGAGGCCGGAGAGGGTCGTCGAGAGCGACGCCACAGTGCTGTTCGTGGTTCCCAGCTGGGCCGCGTTCACGGCGTCGTTCGGTCGGGTCCCGTCGGCGACATTGCCCAACGAGACGGGCGTTCTCGACAGACCGCCAAGCCGGAGCTTGGTCTTCGTCGCGTTGTCGTACTGCACAGCGATTTCCATTTCCGAGACCAGCGATTCGACCGTGCCGCCGATCGATTTCATACCCGTTGAAAGCGAACCCACGCCAATCTCGAACGTCGCCATGCTCGTCGAGAGCCGCATCACATTGCTGTTGGTCACCCCCAACTGTCTGACGGTGACCGCATCCGAATTCCGCACGCCGTCGGCAAGGTTGGTCAGGGCGACCGGGGCCGTCGGGTTCTTTCCGCCCAACGTCAGCATGTCGCGCCTGTCGCTGTCGTATTTCGCGAAGCTGGAAATGTCAGCCGTAAGCGCGGCAACAGTGCTCAGCCCCGTCGAGAGCGACGTCACGCCCTGTGACAACGAGACTGCCCCCGTCGAGAGCGACGTCAATCCCTGCCCCAACACGACCGCTCCCGTCGAAAGCGACGTCACTCCCTGCCCCAACACGACCGCTCCTGTCGAGAGCGACGTCAAACCCTGCCCCAGCGAGACCGCCCCCGTCGAAAGCGATGTCACGCCCTGCCCCAACACGACTGCCCCCGTCGAGAGGGATTCAACATGGCGACTCACCTCACCCAGCTGACCGAAATTGACGGCATCTCGCGGCGTCTCTCCATCCGCAACGTTGCCCAGCTTCACCGGTGCGCGCGCCGATGTCCCCCCCAGCGTCAGACGCGCACGTTGCGTGGTGTCGTACTGCACAAAGCGCTCGACGTCGGTGGCGAGTGCCGTTGCCTTGCTCAAACCCGTGGACAGGGACGTCACACGATCCGAGAGGGCCGTCGCTCCCGTCGAGAGCGACGTTAACCCCTGCCCTAGCGAGACAGCGCCGGTCGAGAGCGATCCCACGTTTTTCGACAGCGCCGCCATCCCGGTAGAGAGCGAGCCGACGCGGCTGTTTGTCGCGCTCATCTGACGGACATTGACCGCGTCGGTCGCGTTGACGCCCTCCGCGACGTTGGTCAGAATCACGGGCCGCGCCGACACGCGGCTCCCAAACGTCACCACCGCCTGCGTGTCGTCGTCGTACTGCACCGACGTCTCGATGCCAGCCGTCAGGCCAATCATCTTTCTGAGCCCGGTGGAGAGCGAATTCACACTCTTGTTGGTCGCGACCGCCCCGGTCGAAAGCGATGCAACGCCGCTGTTTGTCTGGCTCAGTTGCCGGACCGTCACGGCGTCGTTCAGGCGCACGCCGTCGGCCACGTTGGTCAGCTTCACCGGTTTCACGGAAAGCAGGTTTCCGAATGTCACGGACTCCTGCGATTCGTCGTCGTATCGGATGACGTTTTCCGTATCCGCCACAAGTGAAGCGACATGGCTCAGCCCTGTGGACAGCGACATCACGCCGTCGCTCAGCGAAGCGGTACTCGTGGATAGCGACGTCAAGCCTCGGTAGGCCACGCTGAGTTGCCTGACCGTCACGGCGTCGCTTGCGTCCCTGCCGTCCGCCAGATTCGTCAGCTTGACCGGCTTTGCCGACGCAGCATTGCCCAAGGACACGGACTCCCGTGATGCGTTGTCATACTTCACGGCATTCTCGAGATCGCGAGCACTGCCCGTCGAGAGCGAACCGATGCTGGAAGCCACCGAACTCAGGCTGGACGAAATCGAACTCATTCCCGTCGACATCGACGCCTTGAAGCCGGAGATATCGGTGCCGATCCTCGAGAGCGCGACGTTCGTTGCGTTCAACTGGGAGCCGTTCGTCGCATCGGTGCTCGACGAACTGATCCTGCCCGCCGCGACACGGGTGATGGTGCGCAAGCCTCTGTTTGAGCCGATACTCATCGTTGCCATGGGCGCACCGCCAGCAAATGCATACGTCTGACCGTTGATCGTGGCGCTCGGTGTACCGACCGCCTCGTCGGCCACCGCCCAATCGCCAATGGCCACCGATCCAATGGGTGATGCGGTGGCGGCATAGCCGATGGCAGCGGCATACTTGCCCGAAGCTTTGCTCCACGCCCCAAGGGTCATGCTGTACTCGCCGGCAGCCTTCGATTGCGCCCCGATCGCCATCGCGCCCTGTCCCGTCGCCACCGCTCCCGAGCCGATCTCGGTATTGCGTGGATCGTTCCGACTCGCAGTCCCCGCCCGAGCCCCCTCGCCCGACGCGTCGTCGTGATATGTCGCAGCCAACGTGCCCCCCCTCAAGGCGACCATCGCGGCATGATGTCCACGACCGGGACATTCATCCCCCCAGGCCGAGACAGCGCCGTATCCGTGAGCGACGAGGCTCCAGTCGATACGGCAGGGCGCCTTGCCGTCGGCGACCTTCGCCCGCGCGGGCGCCGGGAGCGACGCCAGGCAAAGCGCCGCCCCCCCACAGAGCAATACACTCGCCCGCTTCAATGACGCCCCGCGCCGGGATCCGCCGGCCTTGCCCTGCCCCGTGCAAATTTCGGCGACGGCGACCCAGGCGTTTGTCCTGCGGCTGAAAACGAGACGATAGGTTTTGTTCATCACACGCTCCATCAAGCTCGAAAATCAACGTCGCGGTTCGCTTGTCGAATCGGTCGATCGGGTCTGCATCGAGCTCACTGGCGAACGCGTCCTCTTATCTCGGCGACTTCGGAGCGCAGAATCCCCCGCCGCCGATGACGAGTCATGATGGAAAGTTGACGAATGTCGCGCCGGGCGCGATTGGAAAGGGAAAGCAGCCTGGCTGCGCGCACGTGTGCCAGCGGAACTGGTAACGTGAGCGCCGTTACGACGACGCCTTGGGAATCGGCGCAATCCGGGCGCGATGTGAATTCGCCTGCGTGTGTCGCGGCGTTTGCGCAAAAAAAAGCGCCGCCACGATAAACATGGCGGCGCAACTCGCTCACTCGTTGCGGAGTGGTACTGCCTGGGTTACTTCGTCACCCGTGGCACCTCGCGTGCCCGACCGATCGGCACATCAGTCGTGCGGCCACAGGAATACCGCGGAGGCGTGCCCCTTCGGAGACACCTTCACGTCCTTGGTCATTGGCTTGCCGTTGTGGGTCGCCTTCACGGTGTAGTCGCCCTCGGGCAACTTCACCAGCATGAACGGCCCTTTCGCGCGTGTATCGAGCACGGTGCTGCCGCCGCGCAGGATCTGCACCTGCGCGTCGGCCACGTATTCGTTCGCGCCATCACCACGGGCCGCCATCTCGATGGACAGCGGCCAGTGCGACGCTTCGCGCTTGAAAGCCCCCGACTCGTCGCTGTCGATACCGCCCGAGACGTACGTGACGCTGCCCTGCTGCATCGATGGCGGCAACATGCCGCCCTGCGCGTGAGCGACCGATATGCCGCCCATCGTTGCTGCCAGTGTTGCGGCGGTGGCGGCTGCCACCGACCAGCGTTGCCATGCTTGCCACATGTTCGACCTCCCGTTTCATGAAATCACGATGCCGGAACTTGCCGGTGACAATGCACCGGCACACAAGGTAGTGCGTGGCATCCCGTGCGGCGCCTCGCCCGACTGTCAGCCGAGGTCGACCGGGATGAAAATCTGTTGCCCGTCGCGCTGCACAAGCAACGCGACATTATTGCCAGCCTTCTTGAGCTTGTCGCTCAGTTGCGAGGCGCTCGTCACCGGCGTGCCGTTGAGCGACAGGATGATGTCGCCCGGCTCCACCCCGGCCTGTGCGGCGGGACCGCCCGCACGCGCCACGAGCAGGCCGTTCGTCACCTGCGCCGCGCGCTTCTCCTCGGGAGAGAGTTCGCGCACCGCGAGTCCGAGCCGCCCGTGCGTGGCCGAATCGTCGTTGCTCGCCATGTCCTTCTTTTCGTTGAGCGCACCGACCGTCACGCTCACGTCCTGCTTCGCACCGTTGCGCCAGACCGTGAGCGTCGCCTTCTGTCCGGGACGCATGTCGGCGATCTTCTCCGGCAACTGCACCGAGTCGTCGATGGTCGTGCCATTGACCGCCAGGATTACGTCGCCCGGCTTGAGGTCCGACTTCGCCGCAGGACCATGCTTGTCGATCGACGACACCAGAGCCCCCGTGGGCTTGGGCAGGCCAAAGGACTTCGCCAACGACTGGTTCACTTCCTGAATCGCCACGCCGATACGCCCGCGGCTCACCTTGCCGTACTGCTGGAGCTGCGACTTCACCTTCATCGCCATGTCGATCGGAATCGCGAACGACAGCCCCTGGAAGCCGCCCGTGCGCGAATAGATCATCGAGTTGATGCCGATCACTTCGCCGTTCAGATTGAACAGCGGACCGCCCGAGTTACCCGGGTTGACCGGCACGTCCGTCTGAATGAACGGCGTATAGTTCTCGTCCGGCAGCGCCCGTGCCTTGGCCGACACGATACCCGCCGTCACCGTATTGTCGAAGCCATACGGCGAGCCGATGGCCACCACCCATTCACCGGCCTTCGTCTTCGACGGATCGCCGATCTTCACGGTCGGCAGATTCGTCGCGGCGATCTTGAGCAACGCCACATCGCTGGCCTTGTCGCTGCCCACGACTTTCGCCTTGTATTCGCGCTTGTCGTTGAGCTTCACCGTTACCTGGCTCGCATCGTCGACTACGTGGGCATTGGTCAGGATATAGCCGTCCGGGCTCACGATGAAGCCCGAACCGAGACTGCGCGTCATCGCACTGGCGCTGTCGTCGCCACCGTCGCCGCCGTCATTGCCCGGCGCGCCGTAGAAGTGACGGAAAAACTGGAACAGCGGATCGTTCTGATCCATGCCCGGGGGCATCTGCATCTGGCTCGACGCCGAGCCGCGCGCGGCCGAAGGTTTCGCATCGTGCGTCACACTGATGTTGACTACGGCCGGTCCGTATTGTTCCGCCAGTTGCGAGAAGTCCGGCACCAGCATGCGCGGCGCGGTGTTCGGGGTATTGGCGGCCACCGTGGCGGGGGCCGCGGCAGGATTGGCGGCGTTGGCGTCGCTGACCATTTCCGAGGCCAGCGGGGCCTGCCAATGCTGGCGACCGGCCACGTACCCGCCCGTCAAGGCGACGAGTACCGCGCTGGCAACCAACGTACGAGTGAGCTTCGAGGTCCTCATGAGTCTCTCCTTACCGACGACTGCGTTTGACATGACTCAGATCGTAGAGAAGCTCCCTTAAGGCAACCTTAAGACCGAAAATGCCTGCCGCCGCCCGCGCCTCGCAACATCGTCCTCCAACGGCAGGGCCATGCAGGATGTCACCCATTGAATACCGAACGACGTCCGATTGTGCACCCTGGGTTACGACGGCAGATGTTTGAAGGCGGCCTTCGCGCGGTTCGACTTGCCTTGGACGCCTTCCGCTGTCTACGGTGACCTCGTGGTGCACTTCCGCACCGCACGTTCTCGTCGACAGGAGGTTTCACGATGCATACGAACGACAAACCGGTCCCGGACTATCGCACGGCAGCCTTGCGTCACGTCGCCCGCGGGATCGGGTGCGCGGGCATGGCCCTGTGCCTGACGTTTTCGATCGCCGCTTTCGCCGCCGGGGGCAATGGCAACGGCGTGGGCACACAGGGCCCGGCTGCCGACGCCATGCCGGGCAACGCACGGGGCGACGCGACGCAGGCGTGCACGGCAGACCGGCCCGATGACAAGATGCTCATGGGCAAGTCGCTCGCGCAGGTGAAGTCGATGCTGCGCGGTTGCCCGTGGCGGATCGGCATGCAGGACGGTAAGCCCATGCCGACGACGCGCGACTACCGCCCGGATCGCCGCACGCTGACCATCGAGAACGACAAGGTGACGGCGGTGCAGCGCGGATAAGCGCGGATAAGCGTGGAGAGGCGTGGAGAGGCGTGGAGAGGCGTGGAGAGGCGTGGAGAGGCGTCGGCATGCGCGAGCGGACGTGAGCGGACGTGAGCGAGCAGACGTCGGCGGCGGCGCCCGCTTGCACGTGAGCGGGACAACCGTTGCATGACAGACGTCGCCGCGCGGCGCGGCGGGGCTGTCATGGCTGCGGTGTCATAGCGCCGGGGGCACGGCCGACGCTGCCGCGCCGAAACTCACGCGCACGCGCAGTCCGTGTCCGGTGCGCGCGTCGAGCAGTTCCACGCGCGCACCGTGTGCCTGTGCGATGTTGCGCACGATGGCCAGCCCCAAACCGCTACCCTCCACGGGCGGCGAGGCACCCATGGCAGGGTGCGCCGCGTCGCTCGCGTCGGATGGCTGCGCCCCACTCGGCGGCGCAGCCTCCTGGGCCGACGCCGCGCCGCCCCGGAAGAACCGGTCGAAAACCCGCTCACGTTCCGACGGCGCGATGCCCGGGCCGTTATCCTCGACCTCGACGACGGTCCCCGCGCCGGGCGCGGCGGACACCAGCCGTACATCGACGTGGCCGCCGTGCGGCGTGTACTTCAACGCGTTGTCGACGAGATTGCCGAAAAGCGTCTGCAAGGCGTCGGCATCGCCGCGCACGTGGCTGAGGTCCGCCAGCGCCTGCGGGGCGTCGAGCCCTAGATCGATACCCCGTGCGACCGCCAGCGCGGCATGATGCGCGACGACATCGCGCAACAGCGGGGCGAGCGGTACGTCGGCGAACGCCGTGGCCGCACGTGCGGTATCGGGGGCCTGACGCGCCAGGGTGAGCAATTGCGCGACCATGTGCGACGCGCGTCGCACGCCGTCGTGCAAATCGCGCATGGCTTCGGCCCGCTCGGCGTCCGTGTGCGCGCGATCGAGCAGTTGGACCTGCAGTTGCAGCGCGGCCAGCGGGGTGCGCAGTTCATGCGCGGCGTCGGCCACGAAGGCCTTCTGCTGCCGCAGCGCGTCGTCGAGTCGGCCAAGCAGGCTGTTGAGCGCCTGCACCAGCGGACGCACCTCGTCCGGCAACCCGGTCTCGGGCAACGCTTCGAGTGCACCGGGGGCGCGGGCGTCGAGCGCCTTCGCCACCCGGCGCAACGGCTTGAGGCCGCGTCCGACGACCAGCCACACGAGCAACCCGAGCAACGGCATCGCGACCACCAGCGGCAACAGGGTGCGCAGTGCCATCGACACGGCAAGCGAGTCGCGAATGACCATCGGTTGGGCCAGTTGCACCACGTTGTCGCCGACCAGCGCCGAATACACGCGCCAGTCGCCCTTGGGCGTCTGCACCGTCGTGAAGCCGAGTTCGGCGCGGCGCGGCAACGGCGTGCGCGGATGCGAGTAGTACAGCTCGATGCCGTTGCGACTCCAGATCTGGATCACCAGGCCATCCGAGCCATTGTTCTCGCCCGGCACGCTGGAGAAAGGCTCGGCGGGCAGCGACAGCGCCATCTGCTGTAGCTGGAAATCGAACAGCGCATTGGCTTCGGTGCGCGCCTGCCGAAAGATCGCGATGCCCGCGAGCAGCAACGCGATCGACAGCGTGACGAGCAGCCCGGCCAGCAGGCGGCGGCGAATGGAGCGCATCAGTCCGCCCCCGCGCTCGGCGCGCCGTCAACGGATGCGGCGGGCATCATGTAACCGACGCCGCGGACCGTGCGAATGGCATCGGCGCCCAGCTTCTTGCGCAGTCCATGGATATGCACCTCGACCGCATTGCTTGCCACTTCTTCCCCCCATCCGTAAATGCGCTCTTCGAGCTGCCCCTTCGACAATACCGCGCCCGGCCGGTTGAGCAGCGCTTCGAGCACCGCGTATTCGCGCGCGGAGAGCACGACGGGCGCGCCCGCGCAAGTCACCTGCCGGGTCGCCGGATCGAGCACGATGGCACCATGGCGCAGCAGCGGCTCGCTGCGCCCGGCCTGGCGGCGCACCAGCGCGCGCAGGCGCGCCGCGAGTTCGTCGAGATCGAAAGGCTTGACGAGATAGTCGTCGGCGCCGGCGTCGAGCCCCTTCACCCGGTCGGCCACGGCATCGCGCGCCGTGGCGATGAGCACCGGCAGCGTCTGGCCACGCGCGCGCAAGGTGCGCAGCACGTCGATGCCGTCGCGACGCGGCAAGCCGAGATCGAGCAGCAGCGCGTCGTACGCTTCGATCGAGAGCGCGTCGAGTGCACGCTGGCCGTCGCCGACGTGATCGACCGTCCAACCGTCCTGCCGCAGTCCTTTCACCACGGCAGCGGCAATCATCGTATCGTCTTCCACCAACAGGATTCGCATGGGTCGGGCACCGGTAGCGTCTGTCGTCCGCACTCTGAAGGCCTGTCGGATCCGGGGAACACGCGGTCATCGCCGCCCCGCCGATTGTTGCCTATGCGTGACACTCAAGGGATTTCGACTCATTGTAGCGACAGTTCGTTGCATGACCGTCTTACAATGGCACGCATGGCGCCGCGCATGTCAGACGCACATCGCGGCGCAGTGACTCACCTCATCGCTTCGCCGCTGCGTCCGCACAGTGCCGTCCGAGCCGCCCGCCCCCATCCTGCGCGGCGGCCCGACTCCCGTGTGGCGGGACGCAGCACGCAACATTGGAGAATCTCGCCCGCCATGCGCGCCTCACGCCTGCACAGCCGCACACCCTTCGCGTTGCTCGCGCCCAATGCATCCGATGTCCCCCATGCGCACCATGCGCATCATGCGGCTGTCCCATCCGCGCACGCGATGCCGCACAGTGCGACGCCCGAGCGCCAGACGCACGCGCTTCGCGAGGCGAGTACGCTCCGCGGCCGTCCTCGCCTAGCTCGCATGAGCGGCACCGGTCGCACCGCCCTGGCGCTCGCGCTGCTGCTCGCGACGAGTGCGGTCATGACGAGCGCGCCCGTATATGCAAAGCCGCTCAAGCACGCGAAGATGCCCAAGGTGCCTGCCACCGCCGCGCACGCAACGCCGCTGCCGCCCGAACTGGCACGCGCGCTTGCAGCGAGCAAGGTGCCCGCCGCAAACGTGAGCGTTATCGTCGCGAAGGTCGACAATCCGCTGCAAACGCGAGGCCGCATTGCGGCGCCCCTGCTCGCCATGAACCCCGGCGTGCCGCGCAACCCGGCCTCGACGATGAAACTTGTCACCACCATTGCCGCGCTCGATACGCTGGGCCCGGACTATCGCTGGCGCACGCAGGCCTTCACCGACGGTACGTCGGACGGACGCACGCTCGACGGCAACCTGTATTTCAAGGGCACGGGCGATCCGAAGCTCGTGCCCGAAGAGATGGAGAAGTTCGTGGCCGAGCTGCGCAACGCCGGCGTGACCAACATCAATGGCGACATCGTGCTCGACCGCTCGGCCTACAGTTCGGACATCGGCGCGACGGGTGCGATCGATGGCGAGGACGACCGCCCCTACAACGTCGCGCCCGATCCGCTCCTGTATTCCTTCAAGGCGATGTCGTTCAGCTTCGCGGGCAACGCGAACGGTACGGTCGACGTGAACGTGCTGCCGCCGCTGGCGAATCTGCAAGTGGCGAACGACATGGCGTCGTCGCCCGCGGGCAATTGCGGCGACTGGCTCACGCGCATCCACCCGACGCTCAGCACAACCGCGGACGGTGCCTACGTGGCGCGCTTCTCCGGCAATTACCCGGCGTCTTGCGAGGACAAGGGCTGGAACGTGGCGGCGCCCGATCGCGACCGCTTCTTCCTTGGCGGCTTTCGCGCGCTATGGCAGGCGTCGGGCGGACAGTTCAACGGCAATGTGCGCACCGGCACCGTGCCCCCGGGCGCCCGTTTGCTCGTCACCCACCGAGGTCAGACGCTGGCCGACGTCGTTCACGACATGAACAAGTTCAGCAATAACGTGATGGCGCGCCAACTGTTCCTCACGCTCGGGCTCGCCGCCGATAACTACAAACACCCCGCGAGCATCGCCCGCTCGCGCGACGTCCTCGATCGCTGGCTCGACAGGAACGATTTCGCCATGCCCGGACTCGTCATCGAGAACGGCTCGGGCCTGTCGCGCATCGAGCGCATCAGCGCGTCCGAACTCGCGACACTGCTGCAACACGGCATCAACAGCCCGACCGGGCAAGTGCTTGTCGAGTCGATGCCGACCGTGGGGGTGGACGGCACCATGCGCAACCGTCTTACGAATCGCGACGTGGCCGGCAACGCCCACATCAAGACCGGCACGCTGGACGACGTGACCGCCGTGGCCGGCTACGTCGGCACGCGCACGGGCAACACCTACGTCGTTGTCTCGCTGGTCAACGACCCGCGCGCGAGCAACGCACGCGGCTTCAACGACGCCCTCATCTCCTGGGTGTACGAGCACGCGCCCTGAACGTCCGCGCGCATGGCGAACGCGCCCGACGCCACATTTGACGTTTCCCTCTAACGCGCGCGTTCTCCGGGCGCATTCGCGTCAGAATAGACGTTCCATCGGTGCCACCTTCGCCAGGGAATCACGACAAGCGAGACGCAAGGGGCGCCGGTTCAGATGACCCAATCGTGAGGAGACGCGAGGTCATGAACGTCGAGTTGATCCTGCTGGCGCTCGCCCCGGTATTCGTGCTGTGCATCGGCATCGAAGCCTGGTATTGGCGCCGCCGCCCCGGCATGTACAGCCTGAAGGACACCGTGAGCAACGCCACGCTCGCACTCATGCATCAGGGCGCCGACAAACTGGCATGGCTGCTGGTCGTGCCTTTCTATGCATGGCTTTACGATCACTACCGCCTCTATACGATGCCCGGCGGCTGGCTGGGCTTCCTGCTGCTCTTCGTCGTGCAGGACTTTCTGTACTACGTGTTCCATCGTGCCAGCCATCGCATTCGCTGGCTGTGGGCCGCGCACGTGGTGCATCACTCGTCCGAACGGCTCAATCTGTCGACGGCGTTCCGGCAGAGCCTGATGTACCCGGTGGCGGGCATGTGGCTGTTCTGGACGCCCATGGCACTCATCGGCTTCACCCCCACGCAGATCGTTGGCGTGGTGCTGCTCAATCTCGCGTTCCAGTTCTTCGTCCACACGCAGGCGATTCCGAAGCTGGGGTGGCTCGAGTACGTACTCAATACGCCGTCGATCCATCGCGCTCACCACGCACGCAATCCGCGTTACATCGACCGCAACTACGCGGGTGTGCTCGTCATCTGGGACCGGATGTTCGGCTCATACGTCCCGGAGAGCGAGGCCGAGCCCTGCGAGTACGGGATCGTCGACCCGATTCACACGCACAACCCGATCACGCTGACGTTTCACGAGTGGCGCACGATGGCGCGCGATGTCGTCACGATGCCCGGCTGGCGCAACAAGGCCATGGCGCTTTTCGGACCGCCCGAGTGGCGCCATGCCTGGCAAGCGGCGCAGACGTCAAGTGCCCCGGCGAATGCTCGGGGGCTGGCGGATGCGGCAGCGGCGGGAGGCCTCGGACAGCTGGGTGACGTCGCAGGGGTGAGCCAGGACGGCGAGGCCGGCGCTTCGCGAAAAGGGCTTTGACGCCCCCACGCCGGCGAGGCGGCGTGGATCAGCGCAGGGCGATGTCGTGGGGTGGACGTCGGCGTTGTGACATGGTGGCGGACGCCGCCCTGCGACAGGCAGCACAGGTATGCCGCGTTCGAGCGATACGCGTGATTCGCGTGATTCGCCTTATGCGCGCTCGAACGCCGCCGCGGCGCGCCCGAGGCGGTCGCCCACAGCGGCCCACGCGGGCGTGTCGGGCAGGCGCTCGAACAGAATGTGCGTGACGTCGGCGCGATCGAGGCGGCGCAACATGGCGTAAAGATCGGTGGCCAGCGCCGCGGGCGTTGCCGGCAGCACGATCCGCACAACGTCCTTCGACGCGACAACGTCGGCAGGCAATGCGGCGAGCGTGGGCGCGAACGCCACCACGGCCACCCGCTCACCCTGCGGACGCACCGCCAACGCCGGCGCGAACTGCGCCGCGTCGCACAGATAGAGCGGCGTACGGGGCGCGTAATGTGCCTTGAGCGTGCCCGATGCACGCGGTGCGTCGACATCGTGCCCCGGCAGACGCGGCATCTCGCCCAGCACTTCGGCGATCTGCTCCGGCGTGATGTGTCCGGGACGCAGTAATGCCGGAAATCCGCGCGACAGGTCCACGATGGTCGATTCGATCCCGACGGCCGCCTCGCCGCCGTCGAGCACATGCACCGTCACGCCCGGCAATCCGGCGAATTCGTCGCGCACGTGTTGCGCAGCCGTCGGGCTGACCTGCCCGAAGCGATTGGCCGACGGGGCCGCCACGCCGCCGTGCCCGCCCTTGATCCGCTCGAATGCGCGCAGCAGTGCCTGGGCCACGGGGTGCGACGGGCAACGCAGCCCCACCGAATTCTGGCCACCGGAGACGGCGTCGGGAATATGCGGAGCGCGCTTGAGAATCAGCGTGAGCGGGCCCGGCCAGAACGCATCCATCAGCTTGCGTGCCGCAGGCGTGACGTCGTCGCTCCAGTAGCCCGGATCGCCGTCCGGCGAAAAGTGCACGATGACGGGATGATTGGCCGGCCGGCCCTTCGCGGCATAGATCGCCGCCACCGCCGCCGGATTCTCCGCGTCGCCGCCCAGGCCGTAGACCGTCTCTGTCGGGAACGCGACCAGCTCGCCGGCGGCGAGTTGTTCGGCCGCCCGCTCGATGGCGTCGTCCGACGGCATGACGATGCGCGGCGCTTGCGGCGGCGAAGCGGTCGTCATGGCTCAGTCTTCCAGCGCGATGTTCAGGCTCGCCGCGGCCTTCCTGCACGCCGCGCGGGCTTCGTCCAGCGAGGCACCGGCGAACGTGATGTGCCCCATCTTGCGGCCCACGCGCGCGTCTTCCTTGCCGTACAGATGCAGGCGTGCCGACGGCAACGCCACCACGTCGTGCCATGCGGGTGTGCGCGGCTGATCCTTGGCGTCGCCCGTGAACCACACGTCGCCGAGCACGTTGAGCATCACCGCCGGCGAATGCTGACGCGTCTCGCCGAGCGGCAGGCCGGCCATCGCGCGCACCTGCTGCTCGAACTGGCTCGCGGCGCAGGCGTCGATCGTGTAGTGACCGCTGTTGTGCGGGCGCGGCGCCATTTCGTTGGCTACGAGCGAACCGTCCTGGAGAATGAAGAACTCGACGCACAGCACGCCGACATAGTCCATCTGCGACGCGATCGTGGCCGCGGCCGCACGCGCCGCGTCGGCGAGCGCCGGGGCGGCGTCGGGCGCCGGCACCGTCGTGGTCGCGAGGATGCCGTCGATGTGCACGTTCTGGGCGAGCGGATAGGTGGCCACCGTGCCGTCGGCGCCACGCGCGCTCAGCACCGACACTTCGAAGGCCAGCGCCAGGCGCTTTTCCAGCACGCACGGCACGCCGCCCAGCGCGGCGTAGGCGTCGCGCGCTTCGGCAGGCGTATTCACGCGCACCTGGCCCTTGCCGTCGTAACCCATGCGAGCCGTCTTCAGAATACCGGGCAGCACGCTCGAAATGGCGACGTCGCCAATGGCGGCGAGTGCGTCGTTCGATTCGATGACGAGATGCGGGGCCACCGGCACACCGCAACGCTCGATGAAACGCTTCTCCGCAACGCGGTCCTGCGCGATCGCCACGCAGCGCCCGGCAGGGCTCACCGTCGTGGTTTGCGCGAGGTAGTCGAGCGACTGCGACGGCACGTTCTCGAACTCGGTCGAGACGGCCGGACACAGCGCGGCCAGCTCGGCCAGCGCCGCCTCGTCGCGATAGTCGGCAACGATCAGGCGGTCGGCCACGGCGCCGGCCGGGCAACGCGGGTCCGGATCGAGCACGCAGACCTTGTAGCCCATCGACTGAGCGGCGAAACAGAACATGCGGCCGAGTTGGCCGCCGCCCAGCATGCCCAGCCATTGGCCGGGAAGGATGGGCGCAGCGGAGGCAGAATTCATCTTGAGTGAGGCGCTGACAGTAGCGGGGACGATCTTTTCTTTTACAGTGCCGGCAGCGTCATGCCGCGCGCCGCTTCGGTCTGCTTCGCGCGAAACGCGTCGAGCTTGCCCGAGAGCGCCTTGTCGTCGGCCGCGAGCATCGAGACCGCGAACAAGGCGGCGTTGGCCGCGCCCGCCTCGCCAATGGCGAAGGTCGCGACCGGCACGCCCTTGGGCATCTGGACGATCGAGAGCAGCGAATCCTCGCCGCGCAGGTATTTACTCGGCACCGGCACGCCGAGCACCGGCACCGTCGTCTTGGCGGCGATCATGCCCGGCAGGTGGGCCGCACCGCCCGCGCCGGCGATGATCGCGACGAGGCCGCGCTCGCGCGCCGCTTCGGCGTAGCGGAACATGTCGTCGGGCATGCGGTGCGCCGAGACGACCTGTGCCTCATACGGCACGCCGAACTCGGCCAGGATGGCGGCCGCGTTCTTCATCACTTCCCAGTCCGAGTTGGACCCCATCACCACGCCCACGCGCGGGGCCAAGGCTTGTTTCTCGCTCATCTTGCCGATGCTCCGCTCAGGCCAGTTGCTGGCCGGTCAGGCGCTCGAGCGCCTCGCGGTACTTGGCGGCCGTCTTCTGCACGACCTCGTCGGGCAGTTTCGGCGCCGGCGGCGTCTTGCCCCACGGCTGCGTTTCGAGCCAGTCGCGCACGAACTGCTTGTCGAACGACGGCGGATTGCTGCCCACGGCGTACGAATCGGCCGGCCAGAAGCGCGACGAATCGGCCGTCAGCGCTTCGTCCATCAAATGCAGCTTGCCTTCGTCGTCCAGGCCGAATTCGAACTTCGTGTCGGCGATGATGATGCCGCGCGTGGCCGCGTAGGCGGCCGCTTCCTTGTACAGGCGGATCGAGATGTCACGGATCTGCTCGGCCAGCTCGCGGCCCACACGACCGATCATGTCGTCGAAGCTGATGTTCTCGTCGTGCTCGCCCAGCTCGGCCTTGGCGGCCGGGGTGAAGATCGGCTCGGGCAGTTGCTGCGCGTTCTGCAGGCCGGCCGGCAGCTTCACGCCGCACACGGCACCCGTGGCCTGGTAGTCCTTCCAGCCGCTGCCGGCCAGATAGCCACGCACCACGGCTTCCACGAGAATCGGCTTCAGGCGCTTGACGACCACCGCGCGGCCGGCAACCTGTGCAACTTCGTCGGCGGCGACGACCGACTCGGGTGACACGCCAGTGAGATGGTTCGGCACCACATGCGAGAGCTTGTCGAACCAGAAGTTCGCCATCTGGTTGAGCACGCGGCCCTTGCCCGGAATCGGCTCGCCCATGATCACGTCGAACGCCGAGAGGCGGTCAGTCGTCACGATCAGCAGCTTGTCGTCGCCAACGGCGTAGTTGTCGCGCACTTTGCCGCGCGAGAGCAGCGGCAGGCTCTTGAGGGAGGATTCGTACAGGGCGTTCAGGGCGGGGGTAGTCACGGCGGGACCCAATATCAGGAAGGGCAAAGGCGTAATTATACGCGCGTTGGGGGCCGTTTCACGAAGATGTCGGCCCGGCGGGATGCCGGGCAGGGTTCAGGGCGCGAGCTGCCCCGTGAAATCCGAAAAGATCAGACGGACGACGGCAGGAACTGCGGCGCGAGCCGCGCCCTTTCCGACGCCCGGACGAGCAGCGCGATGACGGGCACGCGCGAGATCGGATTCGTCATGCCGTCGGCCCGCCCCGACCGCTTGCACTGCCGATACCAATCCGCCACCGACGCGACATCGTAGTATTTGTTGTCGCAGACGAGGTCGCGGTCATCGAGCGAGACCAGGCGCACGGCGTTCAGATCCTCCGGATCGATGGGCTGCAGCGAGATCCGGTCGAGATGCCGCTCGACGTAGCCAGGCGTGAGGAATCTGAGCACACCGCTCACGCGCATCTCCCCGCCAAGCCACAGCAGCGCCGTGCCGATCGGCAGACCCGCCGAAGCCAGCAATGGCGCCACGTGTTCGAAATGCGCCTCGAAAATGTCTGCCACTTTGCAGCGCCCCTCGCGGCTGCGCCAGGTAACGTCGGCGTTCGGCTTGGTCATGAGCGTCTCGAGACGCTGCATGAGCAGGTAAACCTTGCGCTCCTGGGCTTCGTCTCCCCTGCCCGGCCTGCGCAGCATGGCGATGAGCGAGGCCAGTTCGGCAATGTTGTCGAAGCTGTCCGAGGCAGCGTCGATGTGACGTGCACTTTCTTCCGAGCGTTGCGTGACGACCGCGTCGGAGATCGCAGCCCGGAGCGCGGCGTCCCCGTTCGTGAGCTGCAATGCGGCGCTGGCGATGACCGCGCTGGGACGCGCAATGCCGTTCGTCGAGCAGACGAGCGCGATCTTGCCGGGATTCTGACGCATGAATTCGGCCACGCCGCGCCCGGCCTCCCACAGGGTGCGGCCCGCGATCACCGTATTGTGATGCGCCATCCCCTCGAACTCCATGAATTTCACGTGAGACAGTCCGCCCGCCAGACTCACCGGCCTCGCGCCGGACGATGACGATGATGGCGCCGCCGCGCCGGTCCGGGCCGGATCGCTTGCGCGCTGAATGCGGGCGATGTAAGCGCCGATGGGCTTCTCCTGGTAGCCCGAACGGCGATCGGATTTTCCGGTCTCTCCTCGGGCGCCGGACAGCGAATCCGCAGGTGGCGTCCACGGCTCGACGGAGAACACGGCACCGATCTGGGTGTGCGCCTTGAGGATGGCCGTGAGCGCGCCCGCCTCCCGCGACGCGGCCGTCGGGCCGACGATGAACCGGAATCCGCCCAGTTCGATCAGGCCATAGCGCGTGCATCTGCCGTCGATGTCGATGAGCTTGGCCGTGTTGACCTTGTAGAAGTCGGCCCAACCCTGTGCATCGGTCGGCGCCGCCCAGTCGGGGGCGGGATCGTACTGCCCCCAAAGCCGGATCGGGTTGGGGATCTCGCTCGACGCGCCCGCCTCGCCGCACGCCACCGCCGGGTCCCGCGCAGCGCACGCGGGCAGCCGCGTGGGCTTTCGCACGCGCGCATAAATAGGCGATTGCGACGTACCGGGCTCGTCCGAGTCCGGCAGCACGTGCCCGGCGCGCGTCATTTCCCGCGCCATGCGCGAGGAAGTCCCCGGGGATGGCGACGAGTCACCGGGTTGTGACAGTCCGAGACACCGGGTGAAAGTCGTGGGCAAGCATTTCAAGGGCATCGATACCTCCGGGTGGCCCGCCGCGCGGCGGGCAGGTGAAAAAAGGAGGCTTCGGAGACTGCCATGACGCGCCGCCCCGGACTTCCGGAATACGGGCACCGTTGTGGCTTTGCATCGTGACGCTGATCGTCGACGGCGTGGAAATGCTCACCGCCACGATCCGCCCGGAACTGGGCGGCAAGTTCCAGTTGCCGATGCCCAAAGAAAAAGCCCGGCTTCTGTTCCAGCGAGTGCTGGCGAGAGCCGGGCCTGCGACCTGACGGCCGCCGTGCGTCGCGTGACGCCCTGGATTACTTCACGATCTGCGCGAGATCGCCGCTCTTGTACTTCTCGGCCATCTTTTCGAGTGCGATCGGCTTGATCTTGCCGGCCTGGCCTTCGCAGCCGAACGACAGATAGCGCGCCTTGCAAACCAGCTTCGCGGCTTCGCGCGCCGGCTTGAGGTAGTCGCGCGGATCGAACTTGCTCGGGTTTTCGAACAGGTAACGACGGATCGCGCCCGTCATGGCCAGGCGAATGTCGGTGTCGATGTTGATCTTGCGCACGCCATGCTTGATGCCTTCGACGATCTCTTCGACCGGCACGCCGTACGTTTCCTTCATGTCGCCGCCGAATTCGCGGATCTCGGCGAGCAGCTCCTGCGGCACCGACGACGAACCGTGCATCACCAGGTGGGTGTTCGGAATGCGGCGGTGGATTTCCTTGATGCGGTCGATGGCGAGAATGTCGCCGGTCGGCTTGCGGCTGAATTTGTAGGCGCCGTGCGAGGTGCCGATGGCGATCGCCAGCGCGTCGCATTGGGTCTGGTGCACGAAATCGGCGGCCTGATCCGGATCGGTCAGCAGTTGCTCGCGCGTCATCGTGCCGTCGGCGCCGTGACCGTCTTCCTTGTCGCCCTTCATCGTTTCGAGCGAACCCAGCACGCCCAGCTCGGCTTCCACCGTCACGCCGATGTAGTGCGAGAACTCCACGACCTTCTTCGACACTTCGACGTTGTACTCGTAGCTCGCCACCGACTTGCCGTCGGCTTCGAGCGAGCCGTCCATCATCACGCTCGAGAAACCGCTCTTGATGGCGGCCATGCACACTGCCGGCGACTGGCCGTGATCCTGGTGCATCACCACCGGGATGTGCGGATAGGCTTCCACGGCCGCCGAGATCAGGTGACGCAGGAACGCCTCACCGGCGTACTTGCGGGCACCGGCCGAGGCCTGCATGATGACCGGCGCGCCGACTTCGTCGGCGGCAGACCGTAGCCGTTTTCGGCGGCGTGGTCCAGCAGCTGTCGCATAGAGACTAGGGGCATGATGTTCTCCTTGGAATCACAAAACTAAGCAAATCTTTCTTCGATCCAGAGGCGCCCCCATGACGACGGCGCGCGGGCGGCGGCGGGGCGCAATCGCCTCGCCGCGCCCGGCGCGGCCCAACGCATCATGCGTGGCCCACCTGGACAATCTTCAACGTATTGGTGCCGCCGGGTTGCCCCATCGGCTCGCCCACCGTCAGCACGATCGTGTCGCCGCGCTTGACCACCCCGCTCGAGAGCAGCAGTTGCTCCGCCTGCTTGAGCGCGTGATCGCGGTCGAGCGTCGCATCGGCGCGCATCGCATACACGTTGCGGTACAGCGCCATCTTGCGGTGACTGCCGAGCTGCGAGGTCAGCGCGAAAATCGGCACGTGAATCTTGTGACGGGACAGCCACAATGCGGTCGCGCCCGATTCGGTCAGCGCCACGATCGCTTTCGCGCCAAGATGATACGCGGTAAACAGCGCGCCGGCGGCAATCGTCTGGTCGATGCGCGTAAAAGTTTGGTCCAGCCAGTCGCGATCGAGTTCCACCGTCTCCGAACGCTCCGCCTCGACGCAGATCGTCGCCATCGTCTCGATGGTTTCGACCGGATACTTGCCCGCCGCGCTCTCGGCCGAGAGCATCACCGCGTCGGTCCCGTCGAGCACGGCGTTGGCCACGTCCGACACCTCGGCGCGCGTCGGCACCGGGTTGTGGATCATCGACTCCATCATCTGCGTGGCCGTGATGGTCGTCTTGTTCATCTCGCGCGCCATGCGGATCATGCGCTTCTGAAGCGCCGGCACCGCCGCATTGCCGACTTCGATGGCCAGGTCGCCACGCGCGACCATGATGCAGTCCGAGGCCGCCAGGATCTCTTCGAGCGCCGGAATCGCTTCGGCGCGCTCGATCTTGGCGATCATGAGCGGCTTGATGCCATACGGCTCGCCCGCCACGTTCGCCAGGCGCCGCGCCATTTCCATGTCCGTGGCGTTCTTCGGGAAGGAGACCGCGACGTAATCGGCGCCCAGCGCCATCGCGGTCTTGATGTCTTCCATGTCCTTCGCGGTCAGCGCCGGCGCCGTCAACCCGCCGCCCTGGCGGTTGATGCCCTTGTTGTTCGACAGATCGCCGCCGACCTTCACGGTCGTGTGAATCTCGCTGCCGAGCACCCGATCGACGATCAGCACGATGAGGCCGTCGTTGAGCAGCAGCACGTCGCCCGTGCTCACGTCGCGCGGCAGTTCCTTGTAGTCCAGGCCGACGCGCTCGTTGTTGCCGAGCTCGCATTCGGCGTCAAGAATGAACTTCGCGCCAGCTTCCAGCGTGGTCTTGCCGTTTTCGAACTTGCCGACGCGGATCTTCGGACCCTGCAAATCGGCCATGATGGCCACTTCGCGGCCGGCGGCCTTCGCGGCCGCGCGCACCATCTCGGCGCGCTCGATGTGATCCTGTGCCTTGCCGTGCGAGAAATTCAGGCGAACGACGTCGACGCCTGCAGCGATCATGCGCGAGAGCACTTCCGGCGTGCTCGATGCCGGACCGATGGTGGCGACGATCTTGGTGGAGCGGTTCATTACATCCATCTCTTCATCCTCTTTGGTAGCAGCGCGTTCGACATTGCTGGCGCTTAGAGGTTTGTAACGCATTTAGCCCGCCGCAGGTTAACCAAAAAGTTCGTATTGTCCGTACGAAATCGATTGATTCGATCTCTGACGTTCGCAATGAACGGGTCAAAACGGCCGTCCACGAATGCTTTCCGGACCATCGAACCTGGCGGCGAGCCCCGCTCCACCTGGGTTTGCGCGATCAGTGGGCGCCGGCGGCGCGTTGTTGCAGGACATCGACCGCCGGCAGCGTCTTGCCCTCGAGGAATTCGAGGAAAGCGCCGCCGCCCGTCGAGATGTAGCTGACGTCGTCGGCAATGCCGTATTTGGCGATGGCCGCGAGCGTGTCGCCGCCACCGGCGATCGAGAAGCCCTTGGCTGCCGCAATGGCGCGCGCCAGGGTCTCGGTGCCGTGGCCGAACTGATCGAATTCGAACACGCCGACCGGCCCGTTCCACACGATCGTGCCGGCGCCGCCCAGTTGCTCGGCGAGCTTGGCCGCCGTTTGCGGCCCGATGTCCAGAATCATGTCGTCGGCCGCCACGTCCGCGGCAGCCTTCACGGTCGCTTCGGCCGTGGCGCTGAATTCCTTGGCGCACACGACATCCGTCGGAATCGGCACAGTGGCGCCGCGTGCGGCCATGGCGTCGATGATGGCCTTCGCCTCGCCCACCAGATCCGCCTCGGCGAGCGACTTGCCGATCGGCAGACCGGCGGCCAGCATGAACGTATTGGCGATGCCGCCGCCCACGATCAGGTGATCGACCTTGTCGGCGAGCGACTTGAGAATGGTGAGCTTGGTCGAGACCTTCGAGCCCGCGACGATTGCCACGAGCGGACGCGCCGGCGCGTTCAGCGCCTTGCCCAGCGCTTCGAGCTCGGCGGCCAGCAGCGGGCCCGCGCAGGCGACCGGTGCGTACTTGGCGATACCGTGCGTGGTCGCCTCGGCGCGGTGGGCCGTGCCGAACGCGTCGTTCACGTAGACGTCGCACAGCCTGGCCATCTTCTGCGCCAGTTCGTCGTTGTCCTTCTTCTCGCCCTTGTTGACGCGGCAGTTCTCCAACAGCACCACGGTGCCCGGCGCCACGTCGAAACCGCCGTCGACCCAGTTGGCCACGAGCTTCACGTCACGACCGAGCAATTCCGAGAGTCGGCCGGCGACCGGGGCGAGCGAGTCGGCGGGCTTGAATTCGCCTTCGGTCGGACGGCCCAGGTGCGACGTCACCATTACCGCGGCGCCCGCGTCGAGCGCCATCTGGATGGCCGGCACCGAAGCGCGGATACGCGTGTCTTCCGTGATGCGGCCCTCGTCGTCCTGCGGCACGTTCAAGTCGGCGCGGATGAAGACACGTTTGCCAGCGAGCTGGCCCTGGGCGATCAAATCGGTCAGACGTACGACGGAAGCCATGAGAATCCGGAATATATGGTGGGAAAAACATGCATTTTAACTGATCCGACCGCCGGGTTGCCCATTTCGGGGTTCCGGGGTTCCGCCTACAGAAACAGCCGGCCAAGCGTGTAGACGGCCATGCCGACGACAATCATTTCGATCATGTTGCGCCGCCAGACGAACCAGGCCGTGGCCGCGATCGCCGCCGCCAGCTTGTGATTGCCCAGATGTACCGCGAACTGGTGATCGAGCAGCAGCACCTCGGGCACCACGATCACCGCCAACGCGGCTGCCGGGGCATAGCGCAACGCGCGCTGGAGTCGTTGCGGCAACGTCACACGCTCGCCCGCCAACAGAAAGAAGGTGCGTGTGACGATCGTGATCGCCGTCATCGCCACGAAGGCGAACCAGATTTCGAAGGTGCTCATGAGCGCTCCTCGTCGCGACGCGGCGCATCCGCGACATGTGTTGCGCTCGCCCCCACCGCTGACCTGCCCGAGGGGATATCGGCGGGCACCACGCTGGATGCCGCCGTGGGCGCGACGGCCGACACGCTGGCGGGCGCCACCGTCCGCGCGTCGTCGCGCGGGCCGACTTCGATGCCGGTCGCCCCGCTCGCGGTCCTGGTCGATGCCAGACGCTTCGCATGGCGCGCCGCAAGGTCGTCGCACACCATGCCGGCCGCAAGTGCGCCGAGCACGCCGAGCACAAGATTGAGCCGGTATGGCAGGTCGAATGCGAGCACGCCGATCACCGACGCAAGCGCGACGGCGAGCATCGTGGAACGGCTCGTGATCGTGTGAACCATCATGGGAATGAGCGCGAGCGTGCCGGCAAAGCCCAGGCCCCAGCTATCGGGCACGAGGGAGCCGAGCATGATGCCGAGGATCGACGACACATGCCAGACGGCCCAGTTGCTGAGGGTGATGCCGTAATACGTCCCCTCCTTGCCCGGGACGTAACCGCTCGCAAAATTCTGGTTCATGAACATCACGAAGCCGAGATCGCCGTTGACGTAGCCGAGCGCGATGCGGCGCGGCAACGACAAATACGAGAAATGCGGCTGTAGCCCGGCGCTGAAGATCACGAAGCGCAGATTGACGATGCCGACCGTCAGCAGAATGGTCCACAAAGGCATCCCTGCGGCAAAGAGTGGCAGCGACGCGAGTTGCGCGGAGCCCGCATAGAGCATCAGGCTCATGCCGATGGCCTGGGGTACCGTGAGGACCGACTTGCTCATGGCGACCCCGGTCACGAGCCCCCAGGAGAAGATGGCAAGCAGAAGTGGCGAAATGATGCGAAAACCTGCCGCGAACCCATCACGTTCGGCGGCTGGCAAACGAAGCGTTGGCATGGTCGGTTGGGGGCGAGCGCCGCGGCAAGCGGCGCAGGGTGTGGCAAGGCGGGGCGAAGCGGTCCCGACGGCGCCCGGCACGCCCAAGATGACCGCTGTCGGTCACAGCGCCCGCCAGGGGTTGCCGGAGAGTCTCCTGACTGTATTCATCGTTGGCGGCGGGCGACGCACCATTATAGTCATGTTAAATATTCGTTTACTACGCTGACGTCCGATATCGCCCGATATCGTCCGATTTCCCACGCTTTTTGCCGGGGCCTGCGCCGCGGTGTCGCGTGCGCGCCACGCGCACGGTAACTTGCCTGTCGGACGCGGCCTGCGGCGAGGCGCCAAGCGCGGTGCGCCATCCGCAAAGGGCGGCGCCTGCTTTACAATAGCGTCTTTTGGTGAACGGTCGGGCATGCGCTTTGCGCCTGTCATGGTCGCGCAATCCCCAGAGTTCCGAATATCCATCACGGTCTGAACCCCATGAGCGAAGTCAAACAAATGCCGGTCGTCGAAGTCGGCGCCGAAGATCTCCCGGTCCATTGCCCGAATCCGAAGATGGAAGCCTGGAGCGCCCACCCGCGCGTGTTCATCGACGTATCGCACGGCGAGGCACGCTGCCCGTACTGCGGCACGCGCTATCGCCTGAAGGCCGGTGTCGTGCTCAAGGGTCACCACTGAGCCCGCAGCGCCCTGCCTCGGCCGGTTCCCGGTGCCATCCGCCGCTGTCGCGGAGCACTGGCCGGTCGTGCGTCAGTTTCATCGCCACGCTTAACGTTTAGAGTCTCCGCCCAATGCATAAAGCCTTGGTGATCGCCCCCAACTGGATTGGGGACGCGCTGATGGCGCAGCCGTTGTTCACCCTGCTCAAGCGTCTGCATCCGCGTCTGACCATCGACGCGATCGCGCCGGGCTGGGTCGCCCCGGTTCTGGGGCGCATGCCGGAGATTTCGCGCGTCGTCGCCACCGACCTCGCGCACGGCAAGTTGCAGCCGCTCGAGCGCTACCGGCTCGCGAGCGTGCTCGCCGACGAGGGTTACGACGCCGCCTACGTGTTGCCGAACTCGCTGAAGTCGGCCCTGATTCCGTGGCTGGCGCGCATCCCGTTGCGCATCGGCTACAAGGGCGAGCAGCGCTACGGCCTGCTCAACGTGCGTCACGCCAATCCGCGCAAGGACGAGCGCCCGCCGATGGTGCGGCATTACGCGGCGCTCGCGTTCGCACCGGGGGCCAAGCTGCCCGAAACGCTACCGACGCCGCGCATCGAGACCGATCTGAACGAGTCGGCCCGCGTTTTCGCGCGTTTCGGCCTCGATTTGCGCGTACCGCTCGTCGTGTTCTGTCCGGGCGCCGAGTTCGGCCCCGCCAAACGCTGGCCGACCGGCCACTTCGCGCAACTGGCGCAACTGGTTCGCCGCTCGTTCCCGTACGCGCAGATCATCGCGCTCGGCTCGGGGAAGGACGGCGCGCTGGCCCAGCAAATCGCGGCAGACGCCCCGTTCGTGCGCAATCTCTGCGGGCAGACCTCGCTTGCCGAGGCCTGTGCGCTGCTCGCGCGTGCCAATGCCGTGGTAAGCAACGACTCGGGGCTCATGCATGTGAGCGCGGCCTTGCGTCGCCCGCAGATCGCCCTGTTCGGCTCGTCCGATCCGCGCCACACGCCGCCGTTGTCCGACCAGGCGCACGTCCTGTGGCTACAATTGGAATGCAGCCCGTGTTTCGCCCGCGAATGTCCGCTGGGCCACACGCGTTGCCTCAACGAGTTGATGCCCGAGCACGTGTTCGCGAACCTTCGCAACATCCTGCTCACGCAGCGCTGATGCCATCCAGCGTGGTGCGGCCTTCAGCCCGATCCGGTCACCCTCAACGGTAAATCCTCATGCCACGTTTCGTCCGCCTGTTCGATGCCGCCAGTGAAACCATCACGGCCTTTTATGACGCGCTGCGCCGCGGGCAGACGGATCGTGCGATGTCGCTCTGGGCGAACGAGGATTTCGTCAGCTACATTCGCGCCGACGGCACCCGCTGGGACGGTCTCGAGCAGATCCGCAGCGGCCTGGTGGCCCAATTCACGCAGAGCGTGGTGCTGATCGATTCGCTCGACACGACCGAGTACGACACCGTCGGCACGGTCGTGCACACGGCCACCGAAGCCATGCGCGTGGGCAAGGAAGACGCCGGACAGACCACCGCCCAGCTCATTCATACCACCTACGTACTGGTGCATGAGCAAGGCGACTGGCGCTTCGCCCACATCCACTCCAGCCCGTTGCCGCCGCATGCCGTCGAGCAGTTCAGCCTGATGATGCACGCGCGTCCGGACGGGCTGCACTGAACCGGCCGGAGTCGCGATGACGGCACGCCCGGCGGCATTTCTTCCCCTGGATTTCCGCTCGCCGCGTTGGCTGCCCGACGGGCACAGCCAGACGATCTACCCTGCCTTGCTCGGACGCCGCCCGGTCGTCGAGTTCCGGCGCGAGACGTGGGACACGCCCGACGGCGATTTCGTCGACGTCGACTGGCTGGTTGGCCCGCCCGCCTCGGAAAAGGCGCCGCCGGCGCCTGGCGCGCTCGTTGCGACACCGCTCGTCGTGCTGTTTCATGGACTGGAAGGCGGCTCGGGCAGCCACTACGCCAGAACGTTGATGCGCGAAGTCGAAGCGCAGGGCTGGCGTGGCGTGATACCGCACTTTCGCAGTTGCAGCGGGCGCATGAACCGCGCGCCGCGCTTCTACCACTCGGGCGACAGCACCGAGATCGACTGGATGCTGCAACGTTTGCGCGCGAGCACATCGGGCCCGATCTTCGCGGCAGGCGTATCGCTGGGCGGCAATGTCCTGCTGCGCTGGCTTGGCGAGCGCGAGGCGCACGCCACTGGCATCGTCAGCGCCGCCTGCGCCATTTCCGCGCCGCTCGACCTGCGCGCGGGGGGGCTCGCGCTCTCGCACGGCTTCAACATGGTGTACACGCGCAATTTTCTGGGCACGCTCAAGAAGAAGGCACTTGCCAAGCTCGATCAATATCCGGGCCTTTACGATCGCGAGCGCATGCTGGCGGCGCGTGACCTCGGCGAATTCGATCACGTGGTCACGGCACCGCTGCACGGCTATCACAGTGCGTTCGACTACTACACTCGTGCCTCGAGCAAGCCGATCCTGCCGGCCATCGAGGTCCCGACGCTCGTCATCAATGCGCGCAACGACCCGTTCCAGCCCGCGAGCGCGTTGCCCGGCGAAGACGACGTCGGACGCTTCGTGCACCTGCTGCAACCCGCGCATGGCGGGCACGTCGGTTTCATGAGCGGGCCGTTCCCGGGCGGCATGACGTGGATGCCGCACACGGTCGTCGAGTATTTCCGTCAATTCTTGCCGAATGCGGCCTAGGCGCGTGCGCCCCGCGAGGATGTCCCATGGATGAAATCGTTCGACAGGCAATGGCCAAGTGGCCCAACGTACCGCACTGCTACGGCTGGCTGGCGCTCGATCGTCGCGGGCAGTGGCGCATGCGCGACGATGCGGCGCAGGCGGCGGGTGCCGCGGGCGACCCGATTCGTCACGAAGCGCTGCTGGCATTCATCGCCCGCAATTACGCCTGCGACGACGCCGGGCGTTGGTACTTCCAGAACGGGCCGCAACGCGTCTATGTGTCGCTGGCCTATGCGCCGTTCGTCGTGCGTCTCACATGGGACGCCGCAGCCCATGAAGGCCGCGGCGCGCCGGTGCTGACCGATCAGTTGGGCCGATCGTTCGTCCCCAGCGCGTGCCTGCTCGACGAAGACGGCAACGTGGCATTCGCGGGCGCCGTTCGCGCGGAGGGTGCTGACATGCCGAATGCGCCGCTGGCGCTGCTGCACGATCACGATATCGATCTTCTCACGCAAGTGTCGGACTTGCCGCAGGCGTTCGAACTGGCCGAGACCGCCGACGATACGGCCGATGCCAGGGCGGCGGTGCGCCTGCATTGGCGCAACGGCGACTCGCTGCCGTTCGCGACGGTTCGTGCGGGCACGTTGCCACAGACGTATGGCTTCGAGCGAGATCCGCAAGCGTCGGCCACGCCGGGCGACTGAGCGTGCCCGGGCGACATCGCGCGCGAGGTGCGTCGGGCGGCGGCATGCATTTCGCGATGCTGGCGCCGCTCACCCGAACTGCTTGTTGAAGTCCTTCTCTTCTTCCTTGTCTTCCTTGTACCGGCGCTGGAACTCGTGCAACCGGGCGTCGATGGTCGAGAGTTCGTAGAAGTCGGCGTCGCCGGCATCGCGGGCGAGCTTCAATTGACTCACGGCCGCCATCCATTGCCCCTGCAACGCGTACTGTTCCGCGAGCGCTTCGTGCTGTCGGGCGCGCTTGCCGCCCGCCGCCCACGCGCCGGCCAGGGCGCGCCACCAGATCGGCTCGCTGCGATAACGCTCCACTTGCGCCTGCAGGAACTTCGTCGCGTCCGGAATCCGGTGAGCAGCCACCAGCGCATCGGCATATGCCATGTCCGCCGCCTGCGATAGCGGAAATGCCGTGCGTGCCTGCACCGCGATGCGCAGCGCGTCGTCCGGCCGGCCCGACGCACGCGCGATGTCCGACGCGAGCACCGCCAGACTCGGGGTGCCGGGACCGCTGCCGCCAAAGGCCGCGCGGGCGTTCTCCAGCGCTTCGCGGGCGGGCGCCCAGCGATTTTGCTTGTACTCGGCGAGGGCGACCGCGTACCAGGCGCCCGCCACGCTCGGCGCGGTCTGCGTGCGGATGGCGGTGCGTTGCGCGTCGGCGATCGTGGCGTAATCGCTCGCCGACTTCTGCTGCAGTACCAGCGAACGCGCGCGCACGAACTGGTATTCGGGCGATTGTTCCGGTTGACGATAACCCGCGTTGCGCGAACGGTTGAGCATGTCGGCAATACGGTCCGTCGTCAGTGGGTGGGTGCGCACGTATTCGGGCACGCCGGCTTCGTTGATCGCGTCCGCGCGCTGCAATCGCTCGAAGAACGTCGGCATGGCATAGGTATCGAAGCCGGCCGCCTGCAACAACTGGAAACCGACTCGGTCGGCCTCGCGTTCCGCGTCGCGCGAGAAACGCAATTGCCGATCGACGGCCAGTCCCTGTCCGCCCATCGCGATGCCCATGCCGAGATCCGAACTGCGCGCGCCCACCCCGGCGAGCAGGCCGAGCAGCAGGCCGCCCAGCGCGATCCACGAGTTCTGCGCCTGCTGGCCGAGCATTCGCGCGATGTGATGTTGCAGCACGTGCCCCGTCTCGTGGCCGACGACCGAGGCGAGCTCCGATTCGGTGCGTGTGGCGACGATCAGTCCGGTGTTGATGCCGATGAAACCGCCGGGGAGCGAGAACGCGTTGATCGCCGGGTCGCGCACCACGAAAAACTCGAAGCTTTGGCTCGCGTCCAGGCCGACCTTGCGCGTGGCGGACACGAGCTTGCCGCCGAGGCCATTCACGTAATCGGACAGCAACAGGTCGGACAGGTAATCCGGATCGGCGCGAATTTCGCGCATCACGCGCTCGCCGAGCTTGCGCTCCATGGCGGGCGACAGATCGGATGCGGAACTCTGGCCCAGCGTGGGAAGCGCCTGTGCGGCGACTTGCGTCGGCACGACAGCGGCGGCGAACGTGACCGCCGTCATCACGGGCAACATGCCGCATGCGACGGCGCGAGGCCACCGGACACGGGAGGCGCTGCGAGCGCGTGGCGGCATGACGCTCATGCGCGGCACCGCGACAGACGAAGCACGGGGATCATGCGAGACATGCTGAACATGCGGATGAAGGCGCGGAACGAACGTGACGAACGCGTCATGGCAAATGGGCGCCGCGTGGCGCTGATCACTCGAGGCTGCTGCTATGATAGCAGCCAGACATGGACGTTCCGCGCCACGGCGCAAACGTTCCCAATACGACAAGACACGACCGCCTTCAGGCTCGCGACACGGGCATCCGTCAGCCTTTCCGAGGGCAGTGGCGACAGACCTCTTTCAGCATCGACTCATGGCAGAACTCACCCATTTCGACAGCGCCGGACAGGCCCACATGGTTGACGTCGGCGGCAAGGACAGCACGCATCGCATCGCCGTCGCGCGCGGCACCATCCGGATGAAGCCGGAAACGCTGGCACTGATTCGCACCGGCTCGGCAAAGAAAGGCGACGTGCTCGGCATCGCCCGCATCGCCGCCATTCAGGGCGCGAAGCGCACGGCCGATCTGATTCCGCTGTGCCATCCGCTCGCCCTCACGCGCGTCAGCGTGGAATTCCTGATCGACGACGGCGCCAACGCCGTTCACTGCCGTGCCCAGGTCGAGACCGTCGGTCGCACGGGCGTCGAGATGGAAGCATTGACGGCCGTGCAGGTGGGACTGCTGACCATTTACGACATGTGCAAGGCCGTGGATCGCGGCATGACGATGACCGATGTGCGCGTGCTGGAAAAGCACGGCGGCAAATCGGGCGACTGGGTGGCGCAGGATCTCGAAAGCAACTGAGCGCCGGCGCGCGCCGCGTTCAGGCGCGTCGGGATGCCGTCCACTGCACGGCGAGAATGCTCGCGAAGACCATCGCCAGCCCGACGAACGCGAAGCCCCGAATCGCCTGACCCAGCAGGACCCAGCCGAGCACGACCGCCGTCAACGGGCTGAGCAGACCGAGCGACGACACCGCCACGGGCGTCAGCCGCGCAATGCCGCGAAACCACAGTGCGTAGGCCAGCAAGGCGCCCGCCATCGACAGGTACAGGTACCCCAGGGCCTGCCACAGCGTGATGCCCGGCAGCGGCGCGTCGGCGAACCAGGCCACGGGCGCGAGCATCAGCCCTCCCAACATCAGTTGCCAGCCCGTGAGCGCCAGCACGGGCATATCCAGACGCCACCGGCGCGTGAGATAGGTTCCCGTCGCCATGCTCGCCGCGCCGGCCAGTGCCGCCAGGATGCCCACCGGCTCGAAGATCGTTCCCGGCGAGAGCAACAGAATGCCCATGCCGACGACGCCGGCCACCGCCGCCCAGACCGTCGCCCCCAATGGGCGCCGCTGCTCCACGCCCCATGCCAGCGCCATGACCAGCAACGGCTGAATCGCGCCGACGACGGCGGCCAACCCACCCGGCAAACGATAGGCGGCGACGAACAGCAGCGCCTGGAACGCGCCGATGTTCAGCGCGGAAAGCACCAGCAAACGCCCCCAGTCGCGCGGCGCCGGCAAACGGCGAGTGCAAAGCAACAGGAGCAGGCCCGACGGCAGCACGCGAATCAGCGCCGCCGTAAAGGGACGATCGGGCGGCAGCACCTGCGTCGTCACGATGTAGGTCGATCCCCAGATCATCGGGGCAAACGCCGTCAGCAGAACGTCAGCCCAGCGCACGCCCGAGGGCAAAGTGGTCGCGGAAGTTGTCATCGCCATTTATCTTCAATTCAAGATAAATGGAGTTTGCTATCATTTTGCCTTGAAGTCAAGATAACTGGAGTCACGCATGACGAATCGGTCCACGGGCAATCGAGCAACCAGGGTCACGCAAGCCGCGCCTTCCGGGCAGGAGGCGGCCCCGGCATCGTCGGCGCATGCGCGTCACGGCGACGCCGTCGACGCCATCCTCGCGCAATGGCACCGGGAGCGCCCCGATCTCGACGTCTCGCCGATGGGCGTCATCGGACGGCTCAAACGATGTGCGGCGCTGGTGCAGCAGCAACTCGACGCCACGTTCGCGACGTTCGACATGAGCGGCTGGGAATTCGACATGTTGGCAACGTTGCGTCGCTCGGGCGCGCCTTATCGGCTGGCGCCGACGGCGCTGTTTTCCACGCTGATGGTGACGTCGGGCACGATGACGCACCGATTGCAGCGCCTGGAAGCCCGGGGCTGGATCGCGCGCGTGCCGAACCCGGACGACGCGCGCAGCACCCTGGTTCAATTGACGGATGCCGGATTCGCGTTGATCGAACGTGCCGTCGAGGCCCATGTGGCCAACGAGCATCGCATGCTCGCGCCCCTGCCCGATGCGACGCTCTCCGACATCGAGGCAGGCCTGAGCGCGTGGTTGCGGGTGCTCGAAACCGGAAAGTGATTGAGGAACGCCGCCCAGCGGCCGGCCTCCACGACCTCGATTGCGGCGCTATGCCGGGCGCGGCTTCTGCGTTTTCGAGCGGGCCCGTTCGGGGCCCTGTCCCGAGGGAGACAGCAATGGCGGCATCAGGCCGCGGCGACCTCGCGCACGCGTTGGCGCTGCGGCCAGAAGTACCACACGGCGCCGAGCACCTGCAGTACGACGAGCGCCGTCCACGCCGAGAAGTGAGCTTGCGCGCTGTGAGCGGTGTAAGCGCCGAGTACGGCCCCCACCCCTACCTGACACAGGAAGATCAGCACGAAGACGACGAGCGTGAGCGAAGTGTTCACGCGTCCGATCAGCGTGCCGTGGAAGTGTTCGGCGAGCACCGCGTACGACAGAATGCCCGTGCCGCCGAAGATCCCGTAGGCCGCCCAGAGCCACATCGGGGGAATGGGCGTGCGCAGCATGAGCAGCACCTGCACGATGACGAACAACACCATGCCCACGCCGGAGAATGCGAAAACGCTCAGGCCCCGTCGCTCCAGCGAACGGGCCGCCGCGCCGAAGCCGACGCTGCCGGCCATCATGGCGAGCCCGACAACGGACACCAGCGAGGCCGCCTGCGCCTCACCCATGCCTTCGACATCGCGCATGAACGGCGCCATCCACAGCGACTGCATCGCGTAGAACACGCCTTGCGTCATTCCTGACAGCGACGTCACCTTCCAGAACATGGCACTGCCAAGCACCTGCCGCACGCCCTGCAGCGCCTCGGTCAGCCCGCCCTGTGCGTGTGAACCCGGCTTCTCGGGAGCGCCGAACCAGAGCGCCGCCGACATGAACACCGTCAGCGCCGCCAAGCCGAACGACACCATCCGCCAGTCGGTCAGGCCGAGCAGCCATGTCAGCGGCGTGCCGACGACCACTCCGCCCATGCCCCCCACGGCCATCACCAGGCCATTGAGCAACGGCAGGCGCGCGACCGGAAACCATAGCGCCAGCGCCTTGAACGCACTACCAAGACACACCGAGACGCCCACACCAATCAGCAGACGTCCCACCATGAGCGCGCCCACGCCTTGCGCCAACCCGAACATGGCGGCGCCGGCGGCCGCCAGCAGCAGCACGAGCGAGGCGACCCGGCGGGGCCCGAATTTGTCGAGCAGCACGCCCGCGGGCAGTTGCGCGCCGGCGAATCCGAGGAAGTAGAGGCTGGTCAACAGGCCGAGATCGGCGGACGAGAGGCCAAGTTCGCGCGTCATGAAGGGGGCGAACCCGATGTTCACGCCGCGGTACACATACGAGACGAAGTAGCCGCAGGCGAACAGCACGAAAATCCGGAGGGCTTTCGACATGAACAATACCTTGCTGAATTGCTTGGGTAGGCATTGTCGGCGCAACGCGGCGATGAGGCCAACGAAACCTTTGCGCTCGTATTGTGAGTAGAATTTGACATCATGTTCCAACACCTCCCCCCCCTCCAATCCCTGCGTGCGCTTGAGGCGGCGGCACGTCACCGGAGCTTTACCCGGGCCGCAGAAGAATTGAATTTGACGCACAGTGCTGTGAGTCATCACATGCGTTCGCTCGAGCAGCAGCTCGGCACGGCCTTATTTCGTCGCGTTGGCGCGCGCATGATCCCGACCAGCGTCGGCGCACGGCTGGCCGAACGCGTGCGCATCGGGATGTCGGAACTCGATGAAGCGATGACGGAGGCCCGGGCCGGCACGGTCCCCGACGTGTCGCTCGCGACGGTACGGCTCGAAGTCAGCGTCATGACCGACCTTGCCGCACAATGGCTCATTCCCCGACTGGGATGCTTCAGCGAGCAACACCCGAATATCGATCTGGTGGTCCGGATCCATGCCGATATCCCGGCGCCCGACCCCTATTCGGTCGACGTGGGTATCTGGCATCAGCGGGTGGAGAAGCCGGGGTTCGTCACGCGCAAGCTGCTCGACGACCACGTCATCGCGGTGTGCCATCCGGCGCTGATCGCGCGCGTGCCCGATTTCACGCTCGCCGATATGTCAAAGCTGCCCATGCTGCGCTTTTCCTATCGCTCGTGGCGAGACTGGCAGGTTGCGGCCGGCTTGCCGCCGCACGAGCCCACGCGTGGACCGATCTTCGACGATTCGGGATTGCTGCTGCGAGCGGCGCTCGCGGGGCAAGGCGTTGCCACCACACGCAGCTTGCTGGTGCGAGACGCACTCGCGTCCGGGGAACTGGTGCAGATCGGCGACATTCAGGTGCCGCCCAGCCTCGAGTATTACGTCAGTTGGCGTGAGAACCATCCGCGGGAGCGTTCCATTCACGCGTTCTGGCAGTGGATGCAGGCGCAGATCGCCGCCACGACGCCGCAGGTGCCACCGGCAATCGGCGGCGCGGGTATGGATACCGCAACGCCCGGCACGCCAACCCGACCGGCTCGGTAGGCGAAAAAAAACGGCAACGAGTCCTGAAGAACTCGTTGCCGTTTTGGCGCGGGCCGACGTGATCGAGACCACGGGGCCCTGCGACCGGGCAGTGGGCGCCTCGCGGCGCCCGGTCAAGCCGTCTCTCGCGAGACTTACATGCCCATGCCCATGCCGCCCATGCCGCCCATGTCACCCATGCCGCCAGGCATCGGTGCATCTTCCTTCGGCAGTTCGGCGACGGCGCAGTCGGTGGTGAGCATCAGGCCCGACACCGAAGCGGCGTTTTGCAGTGCCGTGCGGGTGACCTTCGTCGGGTCCACGACACCCATTTCCACCAGGTCGCCGTACTCGCCGGTCGAAGCGTTGTAGCCGAAGTTACCCTTGCCTTCCACGACCTTGGCCACCACGACGCTGGCTTCTTCGCCACCGTTCGTGACGATCTGGCGCAGCGGCTCTTCCATGGCGCGCAGGACGATCTTGATACCGGCGTCCTGGTCGGGGTTGGCACCCTTGATGCCCGACACGGCAACGCGAGCACGCAGCAGAGCGACACCGCCGCCCGGGACGATGCCTTCTTCCACGGCAGCGCGGGTGGCGTGCAGCGCGTCTTCCACGCGTGCCTTCTTTTCCTTCATTTCGACTTCGGTCGCGGCGCCGACCTTGATCACGGCAACACCGCCGGCCAGCTTGGCCACGCGCTCTTGCAGCTTTTCACGGTCGTAGTCGCTCGACGCTTCTTCGATCTGAGCGCGGATCTGCTTGACGCGCGCTTCGATGTTCGCGGCTTCACCGGCGCCATCGATGATGATGGTGTTTTCCTTGCCGATTTCGATGCGCTTGGCCTGGCCCAGTTCGTTGAGCGTCGCCTTTTCCAGCGTCAGACCGATTTCCTCGGCGATGACCTGGCCGCCCGTGAGGATGGCGATGTCTTCCAGCATGGCCTTGCGACGGTCGCCGAAGCCCGGGGCCTTGACGGCGCAGGTCTTCAGGATGCCGCGGATGTTGTTGACCACCAGCGTTGCGAGGGCTTCGCCTTCGACGTCTTCGGCGATGATCAGCAGCGGACGGCCGGCCTTGGCGACTTGCTCGAGCACCGGCAGCAGGTCACGGATGTTCGAGATCTTCTTGTCGAACAGCAGGACGAACGGGTTCTCCAGGATCGCGACTTGCTTTTCCGGGGTGTTGATGAAGTACGGCGAGAGGTAGCCGCGGTCGAATTGCATGCCTTCGACGACGTCCAGTTCGTCCTGGAGCGACTTGCCGTCTTCGACGGTGATCACGCCTTCCTTGCCGACCTTGTCCATGGCGGCGGCGATGTAGTCACCGATCGAGGTGTCGCTGTTGGCCGAGATCGAACCGACCTGAGCGATTTCCTTGTTGGTGGTGCAGGGCTTGCTGATCTTGCGCAGTTCGTCGATGGCGGCGGTGACGGCCTTGTCGATACCGCGCTTGAGGTCCATCGGGTTCATGCCGGCGGCGACGAACTTCATGCCTTCGCGGACGATCGACTGGGCGAGCACCGTGGCGGTGGTGGTACCGTCACCGGCGTTGTCGCTGGTCTTGGAAGCCACTTCCTTGACCATTTGCGCGCCCATGTTCTGGAGCTTGTCCTTGAGTTCGATTTCCTTGGCGACCGACACACCGTCCTTGGTCACGGTCGGGCCGCCGAAGCTGCGCTCGAGCACGACATTACGGCCCTTCGGGCCCAGGGTCACCTTGACGGCGTTGGCGAGGATGTTGACGCCCTCGACCATCTTGGCACGAGCGGCATCGCCGAAAACGACTTCTTTAGCTGCCATTGCAATAACTCCTTGAATACTTTACGTAGATGTCCTGGGGGAGACAGACTTAGGCGGCCACGACGGCCATGATGTCTTCTTCGCGCATGACCAGCAGTTCCTGGCCATCGACCTTCACGCTTTGGCCGGCATACTTGCCGAACAGAACGCGGTCGCCCACCTTCACGTCGAGTGCGATCGCCTTGCCTTGATCGTCACGCTTGCCCGGGCCGACGGCCAGGATTTCACCCTGGTCCGGCTTCTCGGCAGCGGCGTCCGGGATCACGATGCCCGATGCGGTCTTCGTTTCGTTGTCCAGGCGCTTGACAATAACGCGGTCATGCAAGGGACGAAGGTTCATTACAAGCTCCTCTTTCTCTCAATGAGATCGTCAAAACAAATATGCAATCGTTTGCATATGCTATGAATTCATGGCGTTAGCACTCTGCGCCAACGAGTGCTAATTATAGGGACGGGGTTTTACGATTTCAAGACGCGGGGTTTTCCCGGAGGTAAAAATTGGGCGAGCGGGCCTGGGCTGGAGGCGAATTCTGAATGTTGATCACTCAACGCGGGGCTCGCCAGATCGACGACCGAGACAAAACTTGTGAAATCAATGACATACGAGGCAGCCGCAGCCGTCACCCTCGCCGGGTGTAGGCGATAACGACTGGCGATGCGACGAACGACGACGATGTCGACGGTCGCTTTCGTGCGGGTTCGGCTTCGCGTCGTCCCGGAGCGCCCGGCCGGCGACAGACGCCGCGCGCCGGGCGCGGGGCACCGGCACGCGATTCCCGAGGCGAGGTCAGAATGTGTGACGAACGCCCAACATCACCCCCAACTGGTTGCCACCCATGGCCGGAGACGCGGGCACGACGGTCGCGCCGCTAACCGAGAAGTTACTTTGCGCGCCGTTCGTCAGGAAACCGGTCTGGGCGTACACGGCAGTGCGTTTTGAGAGGCTGTAAGTTGCACGGGCAACATACATGATCGAATGGACGTTGGCGTCCTTGCTGTTGTAGTAGACGACTTGCGCATCCACCTGCAGCGGCACACTGACTGCGTATGACGCGCCAAGATAGAACAGGTTTGACGACACGCTCGTCACGTCGGAGTGAATCCATCGCCCGATCCATCCGCCACCGACCTTGACCGGTCCGAGCACAAAATAGCCGTTGGCGACCAGCCGGCGGTCGCGGCTGCTTGCGCGGGCCATCGCGTAACTGGCTGTCGGTGCGATCGTCGCCGGCGCGGAGCCCGCGCCCCCACGCTGTTCATCGAAGGCTACAGCCGCGCCCCATTTGGCCGCGTTGTACTTGAGCATCGCCGAGATTTCGCGACACGCGAGAAAGTTGCCTGCGGTCTGGCCGGCACAGCTCGTCGAATCGCGACCGGTCGAGTACTCCGCACCGACCGTCAGGCCATTGAACACGCCCTTATACGCAAGGCTATTGTCGTTACGCGGGTTTGGAATGAAGCTGTCGTATGAACCCATGCTGTAGATCGCCGGTCCGATCACGTCGGAATCGAGCAGCGACAGGTACGTCATACCGTACTGGCGCCCGATCGTGATCGTTCCCCACTTGCCTCCGAGACCGACGAAGGATTGGCGCCCGAACAGACGGCCGCCCTGTGCCGATGTGCCGTTGTTCAGCGCGAACCCGCTTTCCAGTGTCCATAGCGCCTGCAATCCGTTACCGAGATCTTCCGTGCCACGCATTCCCCAGCGCGAGGGCAATGTGGCGGTATTCGTCGGAACGCGCACCAGCGTCCCGCCTTGTGGCGTGGCGTGTGTCAGGTATTCCACGCCAGTATCGAGCAGGCCATAGAGTTGAACATTCGATTGCGCGTTGGCAACACTTACCACTACCGTGCTCGCCATCGCGGCGGCAAGTATCAGACGCTTCATTGGTTGTCTCCAAACATTATTTATTAGTATTACTACTTATTTTTTAGTTGCCTCCCGAGATCTCCTTGTCTCCGGTTTCCTCCCTCAGCCTGGCTGCTTGTCTTTTTGTCGGTAGGTGGTTTATCAAGCGTCGGCAGTGGCTTTCCTGGCCAGCCCCAGATACGTTTCAATGACCTTGGGATTGCTCGCAAGCGCTTGCGCCGGACCTTCCAGGGCCAGCTCACCGGTCTCGATCACGTACCCGTAGTCCGCCACCTGCAATGCGGCACGGGCGTTCTGTTCGATGAGCAGGGTTGCCACGCCGGTCTTGCGCAGGTCGCTGATGATGTGGAAGATTTCTTTCACGATCAGCGGCGCGAGGCCCAGGCTCGGCTCGTCCAGCATGAGCAGCTGCGGCTTGGCCATCAGTGCCCGGCCCACCGCCAGCATCTGGCGCTCCCCGCCAGACAGCGTCCCGGCCTGCTGCACACGACGCTCCTTCAGGCGCGGGAACAGCTCATAGACCACTTCCATCTGGTCGAGGAAGTGCTTCTCCCCCGCCTTCTTGCGTCGATATGCGCCCAGCAGCAGGTTGTCCTCGACGGTCATCGTCGAGAACAGTTCGCGCTTCTCCGGCACCAGACACATGCCGCGCGATACGCGCGCTTCGATCGTCAGCGCCGACATCTCATGCCCGAGATACATCACGCTTCCCTTGCTCGACCCGTTGTGCGGCAGCGCGCCCATGATGGCGTTGAGCATCGACGACTTGCCCGCGCCATTCGGACCGATCACGGTGACGATCTGCCCCGCCTGCACGCGCAGATGCGCCCCATGCACCGCCTCGACTTTGCCGTATGCGACGGCGAGGTCCTTGACCTCAAGAATCGCGTCTGCCATCACTCCACTCCTCCAAGGTACGCCTCGAGCACCGCCGGGTTCTTCTGCACGTCTTCCGGCAGACCCTCGGCAATCTTGGTGCCGAATTCCATCACCACCAGGTGATCGGTCAGGTTCATCACGAAGTCCATGTCGTGCTCCACCAGCAGCACGCTCATCCCCTCGTCCTTGAGCTTCCTGAGCAGGTCGCCCAGCGCCTGCTTTTCTTTGTAGCGCAACCCCGCGGCCGGCTCGTCGAGCAGCAGCAGCGTCGGGTCGCACGCCAGCGCACGCGCGATCTCCAGAATGCGCTGCTGGCCCAGCGCCAGACTGCCCGCCTCGTCGTACATGTGCGCGCCCAGACCCACCCGCTCGATCTGTTGCTTCGCCTCATGCAGCAGCATGGCCTCTTCACGGCGATCGAGTCGCAGCACGCTCGACCACACCCCGCCCTGCGGGCGGCGACGCAGCCCGTTCCCGTCGCGCAGGTACGCGCCGATGGCCACGTTCTCGAGCACGCTCATCTGCGGCATCAGCCGCACGTGCTGGAACGTACGGCCGATCCCCCGCTTGACGATCTCGCGCGAGGGCAGACGATCGATGCGCTCGCCAAGGAACGAGATCTCGCCTCGCGTGGCTTGCAGCACGCCAGTGACCAGGTTGAAGGTCGTGGACTTGCCCGCGCCGTTCGGGCCGATCAGGCCCACGATCTCGCCCGCCTTGACCTCGAACGACACGTCGTTCACCGCGACGAGTCCACCGAATTCCTTGCGCGCCTTCTCGAGCTTGAGCACCACTTCGCCCACCGCCGGCTTGGCGCGGTGGCCCAGCGGCTCGGCCTGTTCCGGCGCCTTCGCCACGCGTCGCGCCGGGAAGATCTTGCCGAAGAACGGCCACACGCCATCGCGCGCGTATTGCAGCAGCAACACGAGCAGGATGCCGAAGACGATGGTCTCGAAGTTGCCGTTGGCCCCCAGCAGCACCGGCAGGATGTTCTGCAGGTAGTCCTTGAGCACCGTCAGGATCGCCGCGCCCAGCACCGCGCCCCACACGTGCGAGACACCACCGACGACGGCCATGAACAGGTACTCGATGCCGTGGTTCAGGTTGAAGGGCGTGGGGTTCACGGCGCGCTGCAGGTGCGCGTACAACCAGCCGGAGATCGCCGCGAGCACGGCCGCGTAGACGAACACCACGACCTTCATCCACGCGGTGTTCACCCCCATGGCCTCGGCCATCACCCCGCCGCCCTTGAGCGCGCGAATGGCCCGCCCGGAGCGCGAATCGAGCAGGTTCTTGACCGACACGACCGCGAGCACGACCACCACCCAGATCAGATAGAACATCTGGCGACCGCTCGCCAGCTCGACGCCGAACAGGCTGATGGTCGGAATGTCGTTCAGGCCGTCGTATTTGCCTAGAAACTCGAGGTTGCCGAACAGGTAGTACAGCGACAGGCCCCACGCGATCGTGCCCAGCGGCAGGAAGTGCCCGGACAGTCGCATGGTGATCGCGCCGATGACGAGCGCGGCAGCCGCGGTGATCACGATCCCCACGATCAGGCCAAGCCACGGCGACGCCCCGTACGCGGTCGTCAGGTAGGCCGTGGCATACGCCCCGAGCCCCACGAACGCGGCCTGCCCGAACGAGGTCATGCCGGCCACGCCCGTGAGCAGCACCAGCCCGATCGCCACGATGCTGTACAGGCCAATGTAGTTGAGCAGCGTCACCCAGTATTCGGGCAAACGCACGGGAGCCGGCAGTACCGGCAACGCTGCCAGCACCACCAGGAAAATCAGGAAGTATTTGTTTTTCATTCTGTGGTCCGCCCCGGCTTATTCCTCGTCTTCTTCCACGTGCTTGCTCGTGAGCGACAGCCACAGCAGCACCGGAAGGATCAGCGTGAAGACGATGACCTCCTTGTACGCACTCGCCCAGAACGACGAGTACGACTCCAGCAGGCCCACCAGAATGGCGCCCAGCGCCGCGACCGGGTAACTCACCAGCCCCCCGATGATCGCCCCCACGAAGCCCTTCAGGCCGATCAGGAAGCCCGATTCGTAATAGATGGTCGTGATCGGCGCGATCAGAATGCCGCACAGCACGCCCAGCACCGCGGCCAGCGTGAACGCCAGACGCCCCGCCTGCACCGTGCCGATACCCACCAGCCGCGCGCCAAGACGATTGACCGCCGTCGCACGCAGGGCCTTGCCCGAGAGCGAACGGTCGAAGTAGAAGTACAGCGCCAGGATCATCACCACCGACACGCCCACCACCCACAGGCTCTGCCCCGACACCATCACCGAACCGATGTTGAAGCTCGCGTCGGAGAACGCCTGCGTGCGCGAGCCCTCCGCCCCGAACATCACCAGGCCCAGGCCCGTGAGCGCGAAGTGCACGCCGACCGAGACGATCAGCAGCAACAACGTGCTGGCTTCGGCCAGGGGCTGATACGCCAGGCGATAGAGCATCGGACCCATCGGCACGACCAGCAACAGCGTGATGGCGATCTGCACGAGCATCGGCAGTGTCATCGGTGCCAGCGCCTGGACGACGAAGAACACGGCGATCGGAAACACCAGATATTTGCCCGCGAACACCGGCACCAGCCGCCCGGCCAGCTTGCGGCGCTCGCTGTGACGCAACACGCTCGCCGTCTCCACGATGAACGTGCATACGCCCATCGCCACGAGCAACCAGCTCGTGAGCGGAAACTTCTGGGTTTGCAGTGCCGCCAGCGTGAGCGCGCCATACGACACGAACTCGCCCTGCGGAATGAAGATGACGCGGGTGACGGAGAACACCAACACGAGCGCCAATGCCAACAAGGCATAAATCGCACCCGTGGTGATGCCGTCCTGCGCGAGCAAAACTACGATCGAGAGGTCCATGCGAATTGAGGCATGCGCAGACAAAGCCGCGCACGCGAAGACAGAGGAATCGCCCTCTCGACCGAGAGGGGTGAGACAGCACCCGTCGCCACACGTGAGCGGGCGGCAATGCCGGTGACGAAAATCGACGACGGAACGACGCGAAGCCGGCACCGACGACGCGCGACATCGCCGTCGCCAATGCCGGTGCGGCTTATTTGGCGAGCACCCAACGGCCCTTCTGACGCTGGCCGAGCATCAGGGAGCTAATGTCGAGACCGGTGTGATCCGTCGCGCTCATGTTGTAGACGCCACGCGCGCCGGCCAGATCCTTTGTCGCCTCGATGGCATCGCGCAGCGCGGCACGGAACTGCGGCGTGCCAGGTGAAGCCTTCTTCAGCGCCTCTGGCACCGCGTTCGCGATCAGCTTGTTGGCGTCCCACGCGCCCGCGGAGAAGATGTTGCTCGTGTTGCCGCCGTACTTCGCGTCGTAAGCCCGCACGAATTCCGCGGCACTCTTCTTGGCAGCATAGGTATCGGGAACCTGATCGACCCCCATCACCGCCGCGTACGGAGCGAAAATGCCATCGGCGGCCGCGCCCGAGAGTCGCAGAAAGTCGCCGAACGTCGCACCCAGCGTCACATAGATGTCGCCCTTGTAGCCGCGAGTGCGCAATTCGAGCAACGGTGTCGCTGCGGCGCCACCAGACCCGGCGATCAGCACAGCGTCGGGCTGTTTCGAGAGCATCTTGACGACCTGGGACGTGACCGTCGAGTCGGTGCGGGCATAGCGTTCCTGCGACACCACCTGAATCCCACGATCCTTGGCAAAGCGCTCGGTCAATTTCAACCATTGATCGCCGTAGGAGTCGGTAAAGCCGATGAACGCCAGCGTTTTCGTCTGCTTGGCCTTCATGTGATCGAACAGCGGCGTGCCTTCATGTTCGTCGTTGGTCGTCGTCTTGAAATTCCAGCGTCGTTGCGCATCGACCGGCTGCACCAGCGAGTTGGTCGGCCCTTGCGTGATGCCCGGCGTTCCCGATTCGGCCAGCAATGGAATGACCGCCACAGCGCTCGGCGTCGTCGTCGGTCCGATCACCACATCGACGTGCTCTTCGCTGATGAGCTTATGCAGGCTTCGCACGGCAAGACTCGGGTCGGACGCGTCGTCGAGATAGATGTACTTGACTTTCTGTCCTCCTAAGGTGTCCGGCCCCAGCATGACGCCGCTCTTCTCCAGCGTGCCGAGCGACGCCGCTGGCCCGGTGGTCGACAGAATCACACCGACCTTGATGTCGGCATGCACGAGGCCGCTCAGTGCCGCGGCCATGACCCCGGCCGCGATCAGAATGCTTGTCTTGTTCATTATTGATGTCTCCTCCACTGTCTCGTCACTGATTCGTGGCGCTGCCCTCGGCACGAATCGGGTTGCGCAGAATGCCGAGCTTGCTGACTTCCACTTCGACCACATCGCCGTCCTTCATGAACAGCGGCGGATTACGCTTCGCACCGACACCGCCCGGCGTGCCGGTCACGATCACGTCGCCCGGCTGCAATCTGGTGAAGGTCGAGCAGTAGGCAATCAGCGTCGGGATCGAAAAGATCAGCATGTCGGTGGTGGCGTGCTGCACGACCTGTCCGTTCAAACGCGTCTCGAGTGTGAGCGCTTCGTTCTCGCCGATCTCGTCGGCGGACACCAGCGTCGGGCCGAAGGCGCCGGTTGCCTGAAAATTCTTTCCCGGCCCCCACTGCGAGGTGTGGGTTTGCCAGTCGCGAATGCTGCCGTCGTTGTAGCAGGCGAAGCCCGCGATATGGGAGAAGGCATCTTCCTCGCTGATGCGACGTCCGGCGCGACCGATCACCACGGCGATCTCGCCCTCGTAGTCCAGACGCTCCGACTCGGGCGGCAGCAGAATCGGTTGCTCGTGACCGAGCTGCGATTCGGCGTAGCGCATGAATATGGTCGGGCGCTCGGTGCGCTCGCGCCTGGTTTCGCGCACGTGTTCGTCATAGTTCAGGCCGGCGCACAGCACCTTGTCGGGATCGGCCACGGCCGGTCGATAAGCGTCGATCGAGGCGAGTGCGAAATCGGCGTCGTGCTTTTGCGCGAGATCCTTCAGCGTGTCGATGCCATGGGCACGCAATGCGGCGCCGAGGTCGACGAGGCCCAGACGTGCGCCGAGATCTACCACACCTTCATTGCGCACCACACCAAAACCGGCCTTGCCCTGCCGCGTGAAACTGACGAATTTCATGAATGAGTCTCCAGAGAAAACATTGTTGAGCCAATACAAATCGGTTGTGTTTTGCGGACCGCCCTCGCTCAGGCGGCCACCGGGGCTTCAGCCACGCCGAGTGCGGCCCCGACGGATGCCGTCAGATTGCGCAACGCGTCGCCCCCTCGGGCAACGCCGGCGACATAGCGATCCGGACGAATCAGCACAGCATCGGCATCGAGCGTGTCGAGCCATTGGCGTGTCGACTCGCTGGCGTCCTCGATCCATCGCAGCGGCCACGGGAACGCCGCGCGGGCGGCTTCGCACTGCGCCGCGGAGAAGGCGCCGCCTCGCGTGAGCAACAGGAAGTCGTTTCCTGCCGCGTCGTCCATGCGTCGGCCGTCGGCCAATGTCGGTTGCCGCGAGATCGCGCCGCCTTCGGCCTCCTGTAGGAGCAGCGCACTCGCGCCCAGTCGCGGACTCAGGCTCTGAAGACGACGGGGGCCGTTGGCGAACATCTCGTCGCGCCGCGCGGCGGCGTCCTGATCGACCGCCTGGATGATGCGCCCCAGTTCGACCGCCAGCGTGATGAACTCCGAGACGTGCGGGTAGCGTTCCTGCTGATAGGTGTCGAGCAACGCATCGGAAGCGCCGTGCCGCAGAATCGCCACCAGCTTCCATGCGAGATTGCTCGCGTCGCGAATGCCGGCGCACATGCCCTGACCGAGGAACGGCGGTGTCTGATGGGCGGCGTCGCCGGCCAGCATCAGACGTCCCTGCCGCCATCGCTGCGCAATCACCGCATGAAAGGTGTAGACGACGGCGCGTTCGAGATCGGCGTCGTCGGGGGTAATCCACTTCTTCAGCATCGACCAGACGTTCTCCGCCTGAGCGAATCGCGCGGCGTCCTCACCCGGACGCAGCATGATTTCCCATCGGCGCCGGTTGTCCACGCCGCGCACATAGGTGGCGGGCCGGGCCGGATCGCAGAACTGCACGCTGTGTTCCCCAAGCACGTTCCAGTCGCGCTTGAGTAGCGCGTCGAAGACCAGCCAGCGCTCATGCAAGCCCAGATCGACCATTTCGCTGCCGATCATGCGACGCACAAGTGAGCGCGCGCCATCCGCGCCGATCACGTAACGCGCCCGGACCTCGCGCAACGCGCCGCATGACAGGTCTTCATAGCGCACCTGCACGTGATCGGCGTGCTCATCGAGCGCGAACACTTCGCTGCGCAGACGCACATCGACGCACGCATGCGTCGCCAGACGCTCGCGCAGAATGCGTTCGAGATCCGGTTGATGGAAGCGATAACTACTGTTCCAGCCCTGCGGCCCGATCCCTTCGGGACGCTGCCAATCGACCAGCAACTTGCCATCGGCATTCACGAACTTCATACCGGGCGACACCCGGCAATGCTCCGCCAGCGCCGGGGCGACGCCAATGGCATCGAACACCCGCATGCACTCGGCATCGAAATGCACCGCGCGGGGCAGCGGATACACCGCAGGCTCCCGTTCGAGTACCACCACCGATATTCCCGCGCGCCCCAACAAATTGGCCAGCGTTGCGCCGACCGGGCCAAGACCGATGACCACGACGTCTACCACCCTCGCCTCCCATTGATTTTTCTTGAGTATCACTATTGGACAAAATATAGATCCATGACACTTTACTGTCAAACATAATCTACATTATTATCACAATTAGATAATTTGAAAGGAGGAGTCGATGCGTAAAGGTTTGAGCTTCAGCCACGTCGGGTTCTACGTGTGCGACATCCAGCGCATGGCGCGCTTCTATACGGAATTGCTCGAGTTCACGATTACCGACTCGGGCAAACTGACCGGCCCGTCAGGCGATCTGGAACTGATCTTTCTGAGCCGCGACCCCCAGGAGCATCACCAGATCGTGCTGGCCACGGGGCGACCGGACACGTCGGGCTTCAACGTGATCAACCAGATCTCCCTGCGTGCCGACAGTCTGGCGACCCTCAAGGGCCTTTACGCCCGGCTGACCGATGCCGGTGCGACCGATATTCATCCGATCACGCACGGCAACGCCGTGTCGATTTATGCGCGGGACCCTGAGGGCAATCGTCTTGAGCTGTTCATCGACACGCCGTGGTATGTCAGTCAACCCATGCGCGTGCCGGTGGACTTCTCGCAACCCGACGACGTGCTGATGGCAGCGGTGGAAGCCCATGCGCGGCAACTGCCGGGGTTTGAGCCACGTGCAACGTGGCAGGCGCGTATGGCGGAACGGATGGGGATGCAATGAACGGCGTCACGTCAGGCAATGCGGATCGGCTGCTCGCCATGGCGATCACCGCGGCCGGTGGCCCCGAGGTGCTCCAGCCGCGACTTGAACCGGTGCCGACCTGCGGACCGCAGCAGGTGTTGATCGAAGTTGCGGCCGCCGGCGTGAATCGTCACGACGTGAATCAGCGCCGGCGCGGCCCGGATGGCCGTCACAGCGATATTCCGGGACTCGAGGTGGCTGGTCGCATCGTTGCCGTCGGTGAGCATGTGTCGCATCGCAAGCCTGGCGATGCCGTCTGCGCGCTGATCGATGGGGGCGGTTATGCCAGCTATGCCGTCGCCGACGAAGCGCTGACGCTGCCGGTCCCGCACGGGATGACAATGATCGAGGCGAGCGCACTGCCCGAGGCGCTATTCACGACATGGCATAACTTCTTTAACGTGGCGCGCCTGCAGGCGAGCGAGCGCGTACTGATTCATGGCGGCACCAGCGGCGTCGGCAGCGTTGCCATTCAGCTACTGAGTGCGTTTGGACACGAGGTCTATGCGACGTGCGGCACCGACGAGAAATGCGCGATGGCGCGATCGTTCGGCGCGCGCGCCGCGTTCAATTACCGCACGGAGGACTTCGCCCGGCGCACGCTTGAAGTCACCGGACAGCGCGGTGTCGACGTGATCCTCGACATGGCCGGCGTTGTCCACGCAAAGGCGAATATTGTGGCGCTGGCACGGCGCGGCCGGATCGTTCACCTGTCGCCGGGCGGCAGCTCGGACATGCAATTCCCGCTTCGCGCGCTCATGCAGAAAGAGGGGGTCGTTACGGGCTCGCTGTTGCGGCCCTTGCCTCTGGCCGAAAAGGCGGTCATCGCCGCCGCGCTGGCCGACAAAGTCTGGCCCCGTCTGGGGACGCAAATACGGCCGGTGATCTCGTGCACGCTGCCGCTGGGGCAGGCCGCGCAGGCGCATCAACGTCTGGAAGAGGGCGATGTGGCCGGCAAGATCGTGCTGCTGGCCGCAGTCCTGACCGATTCCGAGGCGCCCGTATGAACCGGCAGTCGATATCGCCATTTGAAAGTCGAGATGCTTTTCAGCGCTCGCGGTACGGTATTGGTCGCTCGTTGGTTAGAATATGGAAATTCGTGCCCGGCTCAGGGTGCACCTCATTCAAAACGACCCGCGATGTCCAGTCTTACCAAAATGCTGTCCATTCTCGACATGTTCACCGTCGAGGCCCCGACATGGTCGACCGAAGCGATCTGCCATCACCTCGGTTGCTCGGTGCCGACCGGCTATCGCTACCTGCGCGAGTTGGTCGGATCAGGGTTGCTGTTGCGCCTTGGCGACGGCAGCTATGAACTCGGCCCACGCATCATCAAGCTCGACTATCAGCTGCGCAGCATCGACCCGCTGCTGCGAGTCGGTCAGCCGTTGATGCGCGAACTGTCGGCGCAGACGGGGTGCGACTCCGTGATGACGCGCATCTTCGACGACGAGATCGTCGATACGCATCGCGAGTCGGGCCCCGACGGCCTGCATCTGGCCTACGGACGCGGGCGGCCACGGCCGTTGTTTCTTGGCGGCGCGCCCAAGGTCATTCTCTCGACCATGCCAAAGGGCAAGCTCACGCGGCTGTACAACAAGCATGCGGAGAGCATTGCCGCGGCAGGCATGGGCAGGTCGGCCGACGAGTTCATCGCGCGGCTGCACGAGACGCGCAAGGCTGGCTACTACATCTCGAAAGGCGAACTCGAAGCCGATGTGGGGGCCATCGCGGTGCCGATCCTCGGCCAATCGGCGCTCGCCGTCGGTGCGCTTGCACTGGTGATCCCGATCCGGCGCCTCGAATTCATGAATCACGAAAAGCTGCTCGAACTGCTGCGCGAAGCCGCCTCGCGCATCTCGACCGAAGCCGCAAAGAGCTACGCGCCCCAGTGACCCGTTGTGACTTTGAGCGCAGTGCGCCGTCGAGGCAGATCGGCAGCGGGTCGCGCAAGTCGCCGCCCCCTCAGAAGCGATAAGTGAGCCCCACTCGAGCCGCTTGCGCCGACGTATTGCCGGTGCCGAGCAAGGCGTCGAGGTTCACGTCGAGATCGAGCGTCTTGCCCAGCGGCAGCTTCGCGCCGACGCCCGCCGTCAGCATGCCGCGCGATGGCGAGATTCCCGCGATCACGAAACCGGTGCCGTCGGCGGCCGTCACGGCAACGTCGCGCCCGGCATTCAACGTCTCATAGGCGTAGCCGACGCGCGCTTCGATCAACGCCGCGCGCCCTGACGGCGAGGCCAGTGGCAAACCAAGCGACACCCCGACATACGGCTGCAAACTGCGCAGATCGATACGGCTGACACCGAGATTCTGGCTGCTCGGCCCCGTCTCCGACAGACTCTGGCCGTGGTAATACGCGTAACGCGCGCCCACGCGCGGCGTGACGATCAACGGGCCAACGGGGAGCGGAAGGCTGCCCTGCAATCCCGCATGGAACTCCTGCGCATTCCCGTCCGCCTGCGCTTTGCCGAGCGCACCGAAGCCGCGCGTGGTGGAAATGAAGTCGTACGCATAGCCTGCCGTGGCTCCCACATTGACCGGCCCAAACCACCGTCCACCGTACGCTGCGAGGCGTACCGCGTCGATGGTGCCCTTCGTGCCGGTCGACTCGGAGACGTCGTCGTGCGAGTAGCCCGCGGCCACGCCAACCGTCCAGTCGCCTGCGCGCGTCTCCAGGCCCGCCAGGAATCCGAACGTGCGGCTGTCGTACGAGGGAATGCCACGCTCGCCATCGATCCTGGCATTCTGGCCGGTGAGCGCAACCCAGCCGGCCGTGCCGGGGCCCGCGCAATCCGTGCGACCTGCAACAGGAAGATTGCACGACGACCCGACGCGCGCCAGCAGGGCTTCGTTGGTTCGTTGCGTCTCACGCATCGCCGCGCTCGCGACCGCGCCGAAAAGCGTGGCATGGGTCGGGGCAATGACAACCGCACCCAGCGACGCGACCGTACCGTTCGCCAACGACGCGACGTCCAGGACAAATCCATCCGGCACATTCGACACAACGTTCGCGAACGCGCCCACGACGGTGTTTGCCGTGAGAAGCCGATAGGATGTTGCCGAGTAGGTGCCCGGCCCGAAGAGCACTTGAAGCGTGCCGGCAAGCGTCGCCGCGCCGTTCACGACCAATTGCGACGCCGCTGACGGACTGACATCGAACGCCAGCGTACCCGACGGCGATTGCGAGAAATTGCCGTTGATCGTGAGGGTGCCGATGGAGCCACCCGGGCGCACCGTGCCGGCATTGCGCACGTTGCCCGCAATCGTGCCGTGACCACGCAGCGTACCGGCGGCATTCACTAGCACATCACTGACGAGGCTCGCCGTCGGCGTATTCAGATCGCCGACTTCCAGCGTGCCGCCGTTCACCGTCGTCGGGCCCGTGTAGGTATTGACGCCATTGAGAATCAGCAGGCCCGAGCCGTTCTTCGTAAGCCCGCCACTGCCGTCAAGGGTGCCGGAGAAGACACTGTCGAGTGCCGAATCCGACGTCAGTGTCGAGGCGCCGAGGCTGACACGCCCGCCGCCGCTCAACGCGCCGACCGTTTGCGCGCCCGCGCTCGCGATATCGAACAGCGCGCCAGGCGCAATCTCGACGCCGGACGAACTCGCAATCGATGCGTTCGAGGTGAGTTGCAGCGTGCCCTCCTTCACGCGCGTCGCCCCGGTGTAGCGGTTTGGCGCGGCAAGTACCAACGTTCCCTGCCCCGCCTTCGTGACGCCCCCGCCGCCCGTCATCGCCTGATTCACGGAAAAGGTCGTCGACGCCGCTTCGATGTTGAGCTCGCCGCCCTGCGGGCCGAGCACGAGCGTGCGCGACGTCGACGTGTACCCCGTGCCCGCCACGTGAAACGCCCCGCCGTTGAGCGTGAGCGCGCCCGACGTGGCGCCGAGGCTTGCGTCCTGGGTCACGGTAAGCCGCCCCGCATCGACCGACCAGGGCGTAACGGCTGAAGTCGCGCCCGTGAGCGTCCAGGTACTGGCGTCGCGCTTCGCGTAAGCGCCAAAGCCGATGAACGCATTGCCGATCTGACTGACGTCGAACGTGTCGTCGGCGCTCCCGCCGAGTGCGAGAATGTCCGGGGCAGCAGCGCCGCCACTCTGGCTCACCGCGAGACCATTCAGCGTGTAACCGCTTTCGAGCTTCAGCATATTGCCGCCGCCGATCATCCGTACGGCGTTGCCGGGGTGATTACCATTCGTGTCGGTTCCACCGGTAATGGTGCCACTGAGGTTCACGGTGCCGCCGCCGGTCGCGAGCAACCCAACGCCGCCCTGCGCCGCACCGCTGAAGCTGAAACTCGCCCCGCCTGCAATCAGACCGGCGTTGTTCACCGTGGCGCCCCGGCCGACGATGACGCCAGCCACGCCTTCCTGCGTCGGGCTCAGCCCGCCGGTGATTGTCCCTCCTGGCGCGTTGACCAGCGTAGCGCCCGTATCCAGCCGCACCCCCGCGCCGCCCTGGCTTCCGGGCTCGGTCGGCCCCAACGCCGAAAACGTCCCCGTGCCGCCGACAATGGTTCCGCCATTCGTCAGCATGGCCCCCGTCGAGAGCGTTGCGCCATCTCCACCGCTCGCCGTCTGGCCGGCGGACATTCCCACGGTGGGCGCCCCGCCTCTGCCGCCGACACCGCCGGATACCGCGCCGACATTGGTCGCGCTGGCCCCGTTCGAGAGCGCAATACCGCTGCCGCCGCGCCCGCCGGCGCCCGGACTTTGGGCCGTCAGACCGCTGGCCGCGCCACCTTCTCCACCCGCGCCACCCACAATGTTCCCACCATTGAACAGCGTCGCGCCCTGTCCCGAGAGATTCACGCCATCACCGCCGACACCGCCTGCGCCCCCGATGCCGGTTGCACCGATTTGGGCCGAGGTTTCCGAGCCCGCGTTCCCGCCTTGCCCACCGGCGCCGCCGGTGATACTGTCCGGAGTAACGGCCGTCACCGGGTTCGCTATGCCGTTCGTGATCCTGCTGCCAGCCCCCGCCATCACGCCCGCCCCACCCGCACCACCGGCGCCTCCAACGCCCACCTGCCCGCTCGTCGCAGGATCCCCGCCACCGTTGGCGCCGCCAATCCCGCCCGCGCCGCCGGCGCCGCCCTGAACCGTCGCCTCGTTGGCGAGCGACGCGCCAGTGCCAAGCAGCACGACGGCCGCGCCGCCATCGCCGCCGCGCCCTCCCTTTC
>OFTX01000061.1_pt1 | contig 63850 bp, 59 predicted proteins | sample 1775051 | NCBI WGS metagenome assembly OFTX01 (sample SAMN08195772, study PRJEB24354) | sludge metagenome | isolation source: sludge from phenol fed wastewater aerobic bioreactor A | place: India: Nagpur | collected 2016-09-15 | reverse complement strand
GCGGCCTTGTCGTCCCCGCCTCACCGTCGCCGAGGGGCCCCGGGAAAAGCAGCGCGCTCCCAGCGCGCAGAAGCAACGGCCAGAGCTAAGCGTCGCAAGATTCGGCTCCTCAGTTTCCAGATACGTCGCGGGGTGGCTGCTGTGGGGCGACGTGTCGACGAGCGTTGATCCAACGTCCTCGACACGGCCTGCTTGTAGGGTCGGCGGATTGAACAGGCCATTTCTCTGGGTTACTTCTCTTGACTCCGGGCATCCTGCCCTCCGCCCTTCGGGCCGGCTTCGCTGTTCGCCACCGCTCCTGCGGTGGCGTGGGCCAGCAAAGAGAAGGAACTCGGGCGCCGGCAGGCGTCCGAAACCGCTTTGTCGCTTGCGAAATCGCGAGAGCAAAAAACCGCCGCAGGCGAGCCAAGGCGTGGAATCGGATGGTTCTCGCGAGCACCCATCCCGGAGGAAGAGGAGAGCAGATCACCGGCGAAATATTCCGGACAGCAGTGCGCGAAAGCTGGACAAGAGCGCAGCACGCAGAACGCCCGCAGGGCGGTCCCGAAGGGGATTGATCAGACCTTCCTTCGCAGATGCGCGAACGCACGCCGGGATGCCCGGCCCTCAGCGGCAGACCATCACCGGAATGTCGGCGCAGTCCAGCACCCGGCTGGTTTCGCTGCCGAGCAACAGGCGGTCCAGGCCGGTGCGGCCGTGGCTGCCCATCACGATCAGGTCGCAGCCGTGCTCCCTAGCGGCGCCGATGATGGCGTTGCCTGGATGGTGGTCGAACGCGTAGCTGCCGTCGAACGGCACGCCGGCTTCCTCGGCCAGCGCGCGCACCGCGTCGAGCTGCTGCTGCGCCCGCTCGATGGCCTCGTGCCGGTAGTCGTCCGGTGCGTTGCGGATCAGGTCGGAGAGGTAGGCCACGGTGGCCAGCGGTGCCAGCACGTGGTGCGCATGCACTTTCGCGCCCAGCCGCCCGGCCAGCGCGATGCCCAGGCGGGCAGCGCGCAGGGAGGGTTCCGAACCGTCGACGGGGAGCAGGATGTGCTTGAACATGGTTGATCTCGGTGTCTACCTCGGTACTACGTGCGCAGGCTAGGCGGCGCGCGCTGCGGGCATGTTGATCCCGGTCAAACGGCCTGCCGAACGGACGCGACGGTGCATGCGGCCGCCGACTTGACGCCGCTCAAGGCGCCGGAACACGCAGGGCTCATCATGCACCCCGGATGCACGCCAGCGCGTGCGGAACGCGAGTGCACGGGAGCGCCCTGTTCGATGACTGCCGAAACTTCCATCCGGCCCGAGCCGGCCACCGCGCCGGCGCCGGCGCTGTTCCAGCGCGTGCTGCTGCCCATCGACGGTTCGGAGCTGTCGCTGCGCGCCTTCCGCACCGGGCTCGAACTGGCGAGGCCGCTGGGCGGCACGGTCGTGGCACTGCATGCGGTGCCGCCCTTCAACACCGCCGCCTGCATGACCGAATTCCTCGCCGCCGCGGAATTGCGCCACAGCGAGGAGGCGTCGCAGGCCGCAGCGCGCTACCTGGACGACGCCAAGGCACTGGCGGAGCAGGCCGGGGTGTCGTGCGAATGCCACTGCGCCTTCGGCGAGCAGCCGCACGAGGCCATCCTGAAAGCGGTCGACGCCTACCGCTGCGAGCTGATCGTGATGGCCTCGCACGGCTGGCACGGACTGGACCGGCTGATCCTCGGCAGCGAGACGCAGAAGGTGCTGGCGAACAGCCGGGTACCGGTGCTGGTTTGCCGATAGCGTTGACCGGCCTCAGCAATAGTCGTTGGCCACCGCCGCCCAGTCGCGTTCGTCGTCGGCGTGCAGCTCGAACCACATCGCGTTCAGGATGCCGAACGCGCAGGCGAGGCCGACGCCCAGGAACCATGCGAAGTACCACATTGTTCGCCCTCCTCCGGTATCAGTACTGCTTCGCCGCATCGGGGTCCACCGGCCAGATCTTCAAGCCATCCGGGCCGAGGCGGATGAGGCGCATCGCCAGCACCGCGCCGGCCACGAACAGGCCGGCGATCGCGATGCAGGCGATCGCGCCGATGAGCGATCCTGCTACCGTCATCTGCGTTTGGGTGATCGGCAGCAGCCCGTCGATCAGCCACGGGCCGCGGCCCGCCTCGCTCACCAGCCAGCCCAGCGCGCCCGCCAGCCACGGCAGCGGCAGGCTCCATGCCGCCAGGCGCAGGAAATCGCGCCGGCCCAGCCGCCGCCGCGAGGCCAGCCAGAACGCCGCGCCGAACAGCGCGATGGCGTACACGCCCAGCAGCGCCATGCCCCGGAACGCCCAGAACAGCAGCGGCACGTTCGGCAGCGTGTCGCGGGCCGCGGCGGCGACCGCATCGCCGTCGCGCTGCAGCGGCGTGCGCACATGGCGCAGCAGCAGCAGGCCGTAGCCCAGGTCGGGGTTGGCGGCGGCCAGCGCGGCGGCGGAACCGGCTTCGCGCACAGGCGCGCCGCGGGTGTCCAGCGCCATGAATTCGGTGAGACCGCGGCGGATGCGCGACGCGTTCGCCGCTTCGAGTTCGTCCAATCCCGCGACCGGCGTGCGCCACGAATGCGTCACCGCCAGCCCCTGCAGCCACGGCACGCGCAACGTGGCGCGGGTCGTGCGGTTGCCCGGATCGGGCCGCCCGAACAGCACGAACGGCGCCGGCGCCGGCTGCGTCTGCCATTCGGCCGCGATCGCGGCGACCCGCATCTGCTGGCCCGGCGAACCGGCGTAGCCGTCTCGGTCGCCGAGCACGGCCAGCGAGAGCGCCGCGGCCAGGCCGAAGCTCGCCGCCACGGTCATCGAGCGGCGCGCGATCTGCACGTTGCGGCCGCGCAGCAGGTACCACGCCGAGGCCGACAGCACCAGCGTCGCCGCGGCGAGATAGCTGTAGCCGAGCAGGTGCAGGAAGCGCGCCTGCGCGGCGGGGTTGAGCAGCGCCGACGGCACATCGCGAATCCACACCTGCAGGGTCGCGGGATCGAGCCAGGCGCCGGACGCGTTGTCCATCAGGCCGTAGCCGACCGCGATCTTGAGCACCGCCAGCGTCGACAGCGCCATCCACAGCCAGGCGACGAGCAGGTGCGGCAGCCGCCCCAGCCCCCACCAGTCGCTGTACAGGCGCCACAGGTACACGCCGCCGGCGAACACGAACGGCGTCAGCAGCAGGGTCAGCGCCAGCGGCGGCATGCCGTGCAGGTAACGGGTGAAGCGGTCGGGGTCCGCGCCGTACAGGACGATCAGCACGATCGAGCCGATCGCCCACATCAGCAGCGCGATGCCGAACAGCTTGCCCCAGTAGCGGGCGATCTGGCGCCAGATCTCCCGCCCGGTCATCACGTACACGCTTTCCATGATCGCGAGGATCGGCGGCAGGCCGGCGACCAGCGGCAGCAAGGTGGCGGCGTAGAGGGCGACGATGTGCGGCCACAATGCCGAGGCATGGAACGAGGAAAGTTCGATCACGATGGCTTGCTCCGCGTCCCGGCCGCCGTGGCGCCGGCGTCGTTCAATGCACCACCAGCACCGGGATTTTCGTATGCGTGAGGACCTGCTGCGTCTCGCTGCCGAGCACGAACTTCGCGATGCCGTGCCGGCCGTGCGAGGCCATCACGATCAGGTCGCAGCCCAGGGCCGCGGCCTGCGCGACGATCGCCTCCCACGGCGGGTCGCCTCGCACCGCGCTGGTGTCGCACGCCACCCCGGCGCGCTCGGCCCCGCGCAGCAGCGGCGCGAACAGCTTGTCGGCATGCACCCGGGCCAGTTGCCGCAGCTGGTCCTGCGGCGGCTCGATCAGTTCGTCGACGATGCCCACGGGGTTGAACTCCAGCATCACGTGCAGGCCGGTGACGCGCGCGCCGATGCCCTGCGCCAGCGCAAGCGCCTGCTCGATGGCGCGGCGCGAACCCTCGTCGTCGTCGACCGGAACCAGGATGTGCTTGAACATGTCGATCGTTTCCATGGACCGCGATCCGTCCCTGGATCGCGCTCCCTACCCGGTCAGGGGCGCCTGCCTCCCGCGGCGCCGTCCGCTCCATCGCTCTTGGTATCACTATCCCGCGCGGCCGTGGCGCGCTCTTGATGCACATCAACGTCGATCCGGAAAATTGGCGTGGCTACCCGTGCCGGGGCGTTGCGATAAGATTCCAAGCCCATAGCCGTGTGTCGTGGACGCCATGCCGGAGCCCCTGCATCTGCTGGTCGTGGATGACGATGCCGACGTGCTGGACCTGCTGCGCCGCTATTTCGCGGGCCAGGGTTTCGAGGTCAGCACGGCGGCCGACGGCGCCGGCATGCACGCCGTGCTGGCGCGGCAGTCCGTCGACCTGGTGCTGCTCGACCTCGGCCTGCCCGGCGAGGACGGTTTCGAGCTGACGCGCCAGTTGCGCCGCGGCTGGAACGGCGCGCTGATCATCGTCACCGGCCGCGGCGAAGCGGTGGACCGCGTGGTCGGCCTGGAGCTGGGCGCCGACGACTACGTCACCAAGCCGTTCGAGCTGCGCGAACTGCTCGCGCGCGTGCGCAGCGTGCTGCGGCGCAGCGGGCCGGCGGCGGCCGCCGCCGGCAAGCCCGACGAGGTGTCACCTTGATTTAGGTGCAAAAAGTAACGCTTTGCGATACTCTATAACCTATTGATTATATTAGAAAACATTATAATGGATGTTGACAAATCGCTTTACAATCAAATGGTTGCTGTTACCTCTTTTGGGAGCTCAAATCCGGGCCGATCGGCGGTGGCCGTCGTGATTTTGCTGCAAATAGTGTCACTTCGGCTTCAGCGGTAGGTTGAGGCCACCTACTGGGTTTTCATGGTCAACGCGAGGAACGAGCGCGCGGTCGGGCCGGCTTCGTGGTTTTCTTGGCAGGCCCCGGACGTTTGACCTTGGCCGTCTGCCCTTGGGCCCGAAGCATCGCTGGCAGTTTACTCAAGGTGGCCCACTGGCGTTCCAGTGTCTCGACCCGAGCTCGGTACGCGGCCACATCCTGCTGCGCCGCATTCAAGCTGGTACGCAGGCCATCAAGTTCGTGCTGATGCCGCTCGCGTTCGGCGGCGCGTTCCTTCTCCATGGCCGTTAGCCGGGCCTGCAGGCCCTTGCTCTCTTGACGCGCGCGATCTATTTCAACGTGGCCGTGATCTTCCGCGGCTCGTAGTTGCTGGGTGAGCGCCTCACGTTCGGTGGCCGCTGCTGCCTCCTGCGCCTGCAGACGTGCCGTCACGCTGAGGTATTCGGCGTCCAATCGCTCGTTGCGCGTTGCCAGCGCGTCCCGCTGCTGCGCTAGATCGACCAGTTGCGCGGTCTGCTGTTCGACCAGGCGCTGGATGTCGACCAGTCGCGCCGCCACGGCGGCCTCGGCCTGCTGGGCCTGCGCGAGCGCCTGCTGATGGCGCGCTTGTGCCTGTTGCATCGCCTCCCGTTCACGGTCGAGGGCTACCCGATCGTTGGCCAGTTGAGCTCGCTCGCCGGCCACCTCGGTATGCACGGCTTCGTGTGCCTGCTGCCACGCCCGTGCCCACCATTGCCCGGCCAGCGCCGCAATCTCGGCAGGCACGTCGGGAATCGCAGCCCACGCTTGTTGCGTGGTCAACCGGGCCCCCAGCGCCTGCCACCACGTGTCCAGCAATCGGGTGACGGTGTTCGGGGAGCCGGTGCCGAGATGGGCACGGATCCGCTCCACGGTGGGCCGTTCGCCGGCGGCGACCAGCGCATCGGCGGCGGCGTGAACCTGGGCTTCGGTGATGCCTTTGGCCATGACTGGGCTTTCCTATGTGCGGAGTGAACGGGATTGATGCTATACAAGCGATAACGGATTGTTATCGCAAGTAAGCCCTTTTAATCGTTATTTATCTTACATACTACATATGAAAAGAAACGGTAATTTGCAACTTCCTGTCCTACCCCCTTTCGCTTCCCCGGAGCAATTGGCGGTGGAAGCGGCCGCGGCCGTGCGCGACATCCTGGCCGAAGCGGCGTCGGCGAATACCGCGCGCAGCTATGCCAGCGCGCTGCGCTACTGCGCCGCCTGGTATCAAGGCCGCTACGGCCGGCCCTTTGCCCTGCCGCTGCCGGAGGCGGTGGTGATCCAGTTCATCGTCGATCACCTCGCCCGACGCAGCGAGACGGCAGTGGCCTGGGAGTTGCCGGCGGCGCTGGATGCGGCGCTGGTGAACGCCGGCCTCAAACAACGCCCGGGGCCGCTGAAGTTGAGCACGGTCAATCATCGGCTCGCAGTGCTGTCCAAAGCGCACCAATGGCGTCGCGTGGCCAACCCCTGCGAGCAGCCCGCCGTCCGTCACCTAATTGCGCGGGCCCGACGCGCCGCCGTCAAACGCGGTGAGCGCCCGGCGAAGAAAACCGCGATCACCCAACCCGAACTGGCGACCATGCTGGCCACCTGCGACGACTCCCTGGCCGGGTTGCGCGACCGCGCCTTGTTGCTGTTCGCGTTCGCCAGCGGCGGTCGCCGGCGCAGCGAGGTAGCGGCGGCCGAGCTCAGCGACCTTCGCCGGGTCGGCGAGCGCGCATTCGTGTACCACTTGGGGCACAGCAAGACCCAGCAGGCCGGACCGAGTGCCACCTCCACGCCCGACAAGCCCATCCTGGGGCCGGCGGCCGATGCGCTGGCCGCCTGGCTGGCGGCAGCCCAACTCTCGGAGGGCCCGATCTTCCGCCGGTTGTGGCGGCACCGGATCGGTGACAGTCTCTCACCTGCCTCGGTCGCGGCCATCGTGCAACGCCGTGCGGCGACGGCCGGACTGGCGGGTGACTTTGGCGGACATAGCCTGCGCTCGGGCTTCGTCACCGAAGGCGGCCGCCAGGGCATCGCGCTGCCGGCGTTGATGGCCATGACCGAGCACCGCGCGGTGGGTAGCGTGATCGGGTACTTCCAGGCCGGCGGCGTGACCGACAACCCAGCGGCTCGCTTGCTCAACGATGGCATCCTGAACGGGAATCAGGAAGGGGCATGGACCACTTAATCCCGGTTGGCCTTTGTCCGCCCAGATGGCAACGGCGGGCATGACTCATGCAAAATCAAATTAAAGCTTGCATTGACAAATATATATTAGACAGGTAACGATAAGGACGGTTTCAGCCGCAGGTGCGTTCGCCGCAGGTAGGTTCAATGATTGGCTCAAGCAATTTTGGTCGTTGCCTTGGGGGCGGAACCGCCGTGACCGCAGGCCTCGACGGGATCGGCGCAGGGTGGTGTCCTCTATGCAATGGGGGATCGTCTCACTCCCCGCTGATCCCTTGGATGCCGGACGTGCCATGACGAACGGCCAGTTTCGCCCGACCAGCCTGGTGATCGCCACGCTGGGGCTTTCGCTGGCTACCTTCATGCAGGTGCTGGATACCACCATCGCCAACGTGTCGTTACCCACCATCGCCGGCAGCCTGGGCGTCAGTTCGAGCCAGAGTACGTGGGTGATTACTTCCTTTGCCGTCAGTCAGGCGATCTCACTGCCATTGACGGGATTTCTCACCCGTCGCTTCGGTCAGGTGAGGCTGTTTGTCTGGTGCACTTTGCTGTTCGTATTGGCGTCCTTCATGTGCGGCGTCTCTCGCAGCATGGGCATGCTGATCCTTTTCCGAACCATCCAGGGCGCGGTGGCCGGACCGATGTATCCCATCACGCAGAGCCTGATGATCGGCATCTATCCACCGCAAAAGCGCGGCATGGCGCTGGCGCTGCTTTCGATGGTGGCCGTCGTAGCACCGATCGCCGGTCCCATCCTCGGCGGCTGGATCACCGAGAATTATTCGTGGCCCTGGATCTTCTTCATTAACGTGCCGATCGGCATGCTGGCCAGCGTGGTGGTAGCCAATCAGATGAAAGGTTATCCCGCACCGAACGAGCGGCCGAAGATGGACTATGTCGGTCTCATCACGCTGGTCATCGGGGTGGGCGCCCTGCAGATCATGCTGGACAAGGGCAACGACGAGGACTGGTTCAACTCGCCGTTCATCATCGCCACCTGCCTTGTTGCCGGCATCAGTCTGGCGATCTTTTTGATCTGGGAACTGACCGACGGCGACCCCATCGTCGACTTGCGGCTGTTTCGTCACCATAACTTCAAGTTCGGCACGCTGGCGCTGGTGCTTTCCTTCTCGGCCTACTTCTCCATCAACCTGCTGCTGCCACAGTGGTTACAGCGCAACCTGGGCTATACCGCGACATGGGCCGGTTTGGCGGCATCGCCGCTCGGTATAGCCCCGCTGCTGCTGACGTTCCTGGTGGGCCGCTATGCCATGCGCTTCGATTTGCGCCTGTTGGCGACCGTGGCCTTCGTGGTGATGGGGACGACCTGCTTCCTGCGCTCCCGTTTCTATCTGGGGATCGACTTCACGCACGTCGCCATGATGCAGTTCCTGATGGGGTTTGGCGTGGCGTTGTTCTTCATGCCGGTCACCGTGGTTCTTCTATCGGATCTTGACAAGAACGAGATTGCCGCAGGCTCGGGGCTGGCGACCTTCCTGCGCACGCTGGGTGGCAGCTTCGCGGCCTCGCTCACCACCTTCCTATGGGATCGGCGTGCCGTCCTGCATCACGCCCAACTGGCGGAAAGCATTAATCCCTATAACCCATTGGCACTGTCGGCGATCAATCAACTGGGGCATGGCAATGTGCAGGCAGGCGCCGATGTCATCAACGGCATGATTACCCAGCAATCTTACCAGATCGGTTTCAACGAACTGTTCCATTCCCTCGGCTGGATTTTTCTGGGTCTGATGCCGGTGATCTGGCTGACAAAACCACCGTTTTCACCAAAAGCGAATGCGCTATCGGACGGGCATTGAAGCAGAACACTCGGATGGGTTCCACGTTTGATGCGAGGTATGAAGACTTCCATGCTCTCATTTGACTGATTGCAATAACGGAGGGAAATCCATGAAGAACATTCTTGTTGGGTATGACGGCTCCTTAACGGCACAACGTGCTTTTCTATTTGCGCTTGAGCTGGCCCGCTGCTCGGGCGGTCACGTCAGGCTGGTGTCGGTGCTGCAGATCACGAACGGTGGCCCGGACACCGCAGCGCTGATGATGGCCGATGTGGGTGCGCAACGCCTAAGCGACCTGATGGCGGAATTGAAGCAACTCGCGCCGGACGCCGACAAACTGATCGATCTTGAAATGATCCCCGGAAATCCCGGTGATGTGCTGCTTGGGCAGGTCAAGCGGCATGCCATTGATCACATCGTGATTGGACACACCGAGAGAGGAGCTCTTGCACGTTGGCTGCTCGGTTCCGTGTCGACCGATGTATTCGCCCACACGCGCATACCAGTGACTGTCGTTCCATGAGGTTTGGGGACAGACCATGGCCGCAAAACCAACGGTTCAGTGCAGCCTTTGAACAGGAGATTCGCAGTCCTGAATCACGGTTCTCATGCCTGCCCGGGAACCGCTTGGAGCCTACCCACCGGCTCTACCGAGCAACACCTGAAAAGACTGCTCATCCCACCCGGCCTCGATGGTAGTTGCATCAGCATCCAGCCCATGGTGAGCTGATCGAAGGAGTTACTTTATGCTCTCGCCACGTATCACACTTTGCGCTACCGCTACGCTTTCTTGCCTGTTGCTTTCTGGCTCCGTCTTCGCGCAGACCCATCTGGAAGTCCAGGGTGGTCGCAGCTACATGGACAGCCATGGAACCGATGCATTTTTCATCGAGTCGATCTTCCCTTCATACCCGTTCGGTGAAACGCGGTTTACCTTGTCGCCCGATGTTTCGATCGGATACCTCAGAGGCCGCGACATTGGACGCTATCGCGCTATGCACCCCGGCGTCACCAAGAATGTGTGGATCGGCGCCGCGGGTGCCCGTCTGCACTACGGCAGCGAGGGCGACTGGTACCGCCCACTGTTCTTCAGTTTTCAAGTAGCGGGTACGCATGGTCGGACAGAGGCTCTGAGCAGTGGCTATCAGTTTGTGAGCACGCTCGGATGGCAATGGAAGCATTTCAGTGTGCAGCTTCGCCACATATCCAACGGTGGCCTACATGAACCCAATCGCGGCGAAACCATGGGCCTGGTAGGTTTCGGCGTTGATCTCTAACGCTGTATCGATAACTCAGGAATGCATCTATGCCATTCACCATTCTTGCCTTGTCGGGTGGCGGCTATCTCGGCCTGCATGAGGCCGTGTTGCTGAGGGAACTGGAGCGTGCCCTGCACAAGCCGATTGGTGAAGCATTCGACCTGATCTGCGGATCGTCGATCGGGGCCGTGGCCGCCATGGCGATTGCTGCCGGCACGCCGGCACGTGATATCGAAGCGGGATTTCTCGAACACGGCGCACGAATCTTTCCTGGTTCTCGGTGGCGCGCTATTCGCCCGCTCGCCTACGTGGCCAATATTCGCTACATGTTTCGCTCTCGCTATCGCGGAGAAGCCATAGCGGAGACAGTGAACGCGATTATTGGTGAGAAATGCACCATGGGCATGGCCAGGACGCGCCTGGTCATTCCTGTCATTAACGCGTCCACCGGCCAATTGGAGGTAATGAAGACGTCGCATAGTGCGCGCAATTGGTATTACGCGGACATGCTGATGTCCGAAGTCGCCATGGCGGCGACAGCTGCACCGACCTACTTTCCATTGGCTGATCTACGCGGCCAGCTCTATGTAGATGCGGGAATTTTCGCCAACTCGCCTGGTATGTTCGGCTTGCACGAGGCCACCCATTATTGCAAGGTGCCAGCGTCGGATATTTACGTGCTGAGTCTGGGCACCAATGTCGCTAGCCCTCGGAGCTTGGCACACGAAAGGCGCAGTTTGGGCGCGCTGGGCTGGATTAAGAACGGCCGCTTGTATGCAACGATGTCATCCGCCCAGCGCGAGCTGACGGACAATATCCTTCGACATATTCTCGATGATCGCTACCTTCGGATTGACGGAACGCCGGATACGGCAGGCGATAACTTGCTGCAATTTGACAATGCCTCACTTGCCGCTTCCAGGAGACTCACGGAGTTGGCCGAGCGGGCTTGGAAAGATGCTTACGCGCGCCCGTCCATCAGGGGCCTGATTCAGATGCTGCGCGGACACGTAGCCGATACCGCATGGCGCCATCCCATTCTTGGCACGGCTTAATCACGCCGCTGCCGGATGACCGCGGACGGCCGCGCACGACTCGCTGTTCGATGCCCAGCCGTCGCTGACCACGACACATGCGGCGATGTCCCCCGTCGCTTGCACATGCGGGTCGACGTGTCGGACTCCGGGCATTGGCGAGTGTGGCTGCCTCGCGTGCGCCATCCGCTACCGCGGTGACGCTTCAAATGTAGGAGTACGCGGCCGGAACAACCCTGCCACTTAAGCCGCGGGAAGGAAGGCAAGGCTTGGGACCGGCCTCGCGCCGGTAGGCCATCTCACTGCGGACCGGATCCCGCAGCCAAGCCTTGATCGTGTTTCTGGACAGACTCGTCCGCCGGGCTATCTCGCTGATCGACAGCCCCTCGCGCAGTCGCATACGGCGGACCTTTGCGTATATCGCCATGGTGTGCACCTCGTCTCCCTGCCAGTCAGAACCGCTGGCAGGTTAGGTTGAACACCCTGGTCAATTTTCAGCGAGCAGAACCCCGTTTTCCCGGTCAATTTTCAACGCGCGCCAACAGGCGGCCAAGGCACCTGAAAGGGTGCCGCCAGTAAGGGGAAAGCCGCACTCACGACGACGCGTGGCGGGCGCGTGTGCGAAAAAGCAGCTTGTCACACACCGAGAAGGTGGTTATTCGAGGTTTCCTAAAGCGAAGCCGTTCCGCCGCCATCCGCCTGCAGCACGATCCCCGTGACGAAACGCGCGAGATCGGATGCCAGATACAGCGCCGCATCGGCGATATCGCCGGTTTCCGACATCTCGCCCAACGGATTGGCGACCGGCGCGCCGCTACAGTCGCCGGCGGCGCCGGCAATCGCAGCATTGGCGGCGGCGATCTTGTCGTAACGCGGACTGCGCACCGGCCCCGGCGCGATGGCGTTCACCCGGATGCCCTTCGGTCCATAGATGTTGGCCAGGCCCTTCGTCAACGTGTTGACCGCGCCGTTGGCGCAGCAGCCGGCCATGTGCGACGGCGAGTTCGGCTGATGCCCGCCGCGCCCGGAGATGTTGACGATCGCGCCCCGGCCCTGGGCCACCATTTGCGGCAGGACCGCCCGCGACGCGCGCATATAGCCGAACGCCTTGGCATCCATGACGGCCATCCAGTCATCGTCGCCGAGGTCCATGAAATCGCCGAAGATCGGATTGGTCGTCGAATTGACGAGAATATCGAGCGTGCCGAAGCGCTCGACGACGGCCGCCGCCGTCGCGTCCACCTGGGCGCGGTCGGTGACGTCCATCGGACACAGCATCGCCTCGGCGCTCGCCGGCAAGCCGTCGGCAACCGCGCGCAAGGCTTCCTCGTGCCGCCCCGACAGCGCGAGCCGCGCTCCTTCGACGGCAAACCGGCGGCAGATTTCCGCGCCGATGGCGCCGGCGGCGCCGGTGACCCAGGCGATTCTTCCTTCGAGCATTGCTTTCATGTCTCCATCCTCCCGTTGGTCTTAGATATATGGTCGATCTGCATGACATGTGGATGGCCGAGAGACGCAACGCCGCCGGCGACGCCTTTGACCGCACGCTGGCGCGCTATCAGGCCAAATACCCCAAGGCCATGGACTGCCTGGCCAAGGACCGGACCGCCATGCTGGCGTTCTACGACTTCCCGGCCGAACACTGGATCCACATCCGCACCAGCAACCGGATCGAATCGACCTTTCGCCACGGTACGTCTGCGCACCAAGCGCAGCCGAAGCTGCGGCTCACGCGACACCACCTTGGCCACGGCGCAGCACTCAGGACTGCGGGGCCTTGCCTTCCGGGTTGTCACCCGGCGGGGACTGGGCCAGCACGACGGCAATGTCGAGCCGCCGGATCGCACTGATCGCCGCCTCCAGCGCGCCTTCGCCGCACAGGCCGGCCATCGCGGCATTCTCGTAGCCGTCGATGGCCGCTGTCACGCAGGCCTCGCGCACGCGCTGCGCCAGATCGGCACGCTCCTGTTCGTTCACGTGGGTCGTCTGCCGTTAGCCGGGAAACAGTATCCGCATTTTAATTTGGCCTATTCCGGCACGAGCGACGCCAAGCCACGTAGGTGGTGAGGTAGTCGCCGGGATTGGGGATCTCGCTTTCGTGGGCCACATAAACCCAGGAGCGGCGGAAGATCTTTTCCATCTCCTCGGCGAAGATGGCCGGATCAGTGTACAGCCGCGCATGGTTGCGCTCGGGCTGGGCGAGCCGGGTGTAATCGAAGTTGGGTCGAATATCCATCATCAGTCTCCTGACATCAACGTTGACGGTTGCCGGTCGCGCGTGGTTTTTCAACCCGCGGACCCTTTGTACTGCTCGCGCAGCCTGGACTTGAGCAGCTTGCCGGTGGCGGTGTGCGGCAGCGATTCGACGAAGACCACCTCGTCGGGCAACCACCACTTGGGCACGCGCTGTTCCATGTAGGCGAGCAACTCCTCCGGGCTCAGCGTGGCGCCGCTGGCGTTGCGCACGGCCAGCAGTAGCGGCCGTTCCTGCCACTTGGGATGGGCCACGCCGATGACCGCCGCCTCGCCCACCCCCGGATGCGACACCGCCACGTTCTCCAGTTCGATCGAGGAGATCCACTCGCCGCCGGACTTGATCACGTCCTTGGCGCGGTCCACCAGTTGCACGTAACCGTCCGGATCCACAGTGGCGATGTCGCCGGTGGGGAAATAGCCCTCGTCATCGAGCAGGCCCTGCTCGGACTTGTAGTAGCGTGCCGCGATCCACGGCCCGCGCACCATGAGATGCCCGGCGCGCTGGCCGTCCCAAGGCAGCGCCTGGCCCTGGTCGTCGACGATCTTCAGTTGCACGCCCCACAGGCCGCGGCCCTGCTTGAGCCGGTACGGCATTTGCTGCTCTGGTGGCAGGTGTTCCTGCGCCGGCAACAGGTGCAGGTTGGACACGCCCAGCGGGCTGGTTTCGGTCATCCCCCACAGCTGCACCGCTTGCGCACCTAGCTCGCGCTCGAAGCGATCGATCACCACCCGCGGCAACGCCGACCCGCCCACCGCAACGCCCTGGAGCGCCAGGCCCTTGCGATCCAGCTCCGGGTGCTGGTCCAGGTACTGCAGCAGCATCAGCCACACCGTGGGCACCCCCAGGGCGAAGGTGACGCGCTCCTCGCCAAGCAGGCCGTACAGGTTCTCGCCATCCATGCGCGGCCCGGGCAGCACCAGCTTGGCACCGGCCATCGCACTGGAATACGGCGCGCCCCAGCCGTTGACATGGAACATCGGCACCACCAGCAGCAGGCTTGTCTGCGCGCCGAGCGCCATGCCGTCCATCGCACAGGTGGCCATTGCGTGCAGCACCGTCGAACGGTGCGAATACAGCACGCCCTTGGGGTTGCCGGTGGTGCCCGAGGTGTAGCACAGCGAGGAGGCGGTGTTCTCGTCGAAGCTCGGCCAGGCGTAATCATCGTCCTGCGCCTGGATCAGCTCCTCGTAGCAGGCCAGGCCCGGCAGGTCGAGCTGCGGCATGTGCGCCCGGTCGGTCATGGCCACGTAATACCGCACCGTGGTCAATGCCGGCGCCAGCTGCATGACCAGATCGGCGAAGCTGATATCGAAGAACAGCACCTGGTCTTCGGCGTGGTTGATGATGTAGGTCAGCTGCTCCAGCGACAGGCGCGGATTGACGGTGTGCAGCACCTTGCCTGAGCCGGACACGCCGTAGTAGGCCTCCATGTGGCGCCACGTGTTCCACGCCAGGGTCGCCACGCTCGCTGCCTCTGGCAGCTCCAGCGCCGCCAGCGCGTTGGCCAGCTGGCGCGAACGACGCGCCACGCTGCGCCAGTCGGTGCGATGCACCGGACCTTCGACGCTGCGGCTGACGATTTCGACGCCGCCGTGAAAGGTCTCGGCGTGTTCGATCAGCGAGGAGATCAACAACGGACGATTCTGCATCAATCCGAGCATGGTGGCTTTCCTCCGGTAGGCGACAAGGGGGCCATCGACGCCGCACTCATTCGTCGATCACGGTGTTTTCGATCGCGCCGATACCCTCGATCTCGCATCGCACGACGTCACCGGCGCGCAGCCACGCCGGCGGTTGCATGGCCGCGCCGACCCCGCCGGGCGTGCCGGTGAACAGCAGGTCGCCGGCGCGCAAGGTCATCGCCTTGCTCAAATGGGCGAGCTGCTCCCACACGCTGAAAACCAGATGCCGCGTGCTGGAGGATTGCCGTAGCTCGCCATTGACCAGACAGCGGATATAGAGCCGGTGAGGATCGCCCAGCTCGTCAGCGGTGACGATCCACGGCCCCAGCGGCGCGTGTCCGTCGAAGGATTTGCCAAGTACCCATTGTGAGGTGCGCATCTGCCAGTCGCGTACCGAGACGTCGTTGCCCACGCAGTAACCGAACACCCGCGAAGGCGCGTGGTCGGCCTCGATGTGGCGCCCCCCCTGACCGATCACTGCGACCAGTTCGACTTCATAGTCCAGCTTCGACGATGCACGCGGCACCTGCACCGGATCGTGCGGACCATTGACGGTGTTGGCCATCTTCGCAAACCACAGTTGCTCGCCAGGCTTTTCCATGCCGCTCTCGGCGATGTGGTCGGCGTAGTTGAGCCCGATCGCCATGATCTTGGAGGGCCGTGCGACCGGTGCGAGCAGGCAGACCCGCGCCAGTGGCACGGCGTTGCCCTCGCGCGCCTGCTCGCGCCACCGCGCGTGTTCGTGCGGCCAGCGCTCGATCAGCGCAGTCATGTCATCGGCGCGGTCGATTCCGGTATCAAGCGCGACGATGCCGTCCTCGCGCACCGCGCCGATGCGCTCGCCTCCCTCGGCGATGAACCTGGCCAGCTTCATCGCGTCGCCGTCCTGCAGGAAGGCAGGGATCCCCACCCTGCTCCGGGTGTGCGAGTTCCAGTCATCGCTGCTGCTTCGGTGCGCTGCATCGCCGTGTCGCCCATGGGTCGCTTCGCCTCTCCGGAATGCCAGTCTTTGCCGGACTGCCTCACGCGGCCCCGGCCGGCCGCACCAGCGAAGGGGTCTGCATGCGATGGCCGATCATCAGCTGCTGGCGCAGCAGCTCCGGCTCGCTGGCCACGCGGCGCATGCGCTCCAGGTCCGCCTTGAAGCGTTCCGGATCATCCGAATGGAACACCAGCCGCTTGGTCTCCACCGAGGACGGCGAGGCGATCTCCTCGAACGCGCGCCTGCGGTCGCGCGAATACTGGTCGAGCACGTCCGCATCGACCACCCCCTTCACCACCGCGGCCAGCGCCTCGTAAAGCACTTGCGAATCGAGCATCCCCGACACCAGGCCGAAGCCGTTGGTCGGGTTGGTCAGATGGGCCGCGTCGCCGGCCAGCATCACCCGACCCACGCGCAATTTTTCCGCGCACCGCTGGTGCATGTTGTAGACCGAATACAGTTTGAGCTCGTATGGCTCCGGGCCCGGGAAGACCCGTGCGTAGAAGGCGCGGATGCGGTCCTCGATGCCCTCCAGCGTGCCGCTCGCGTCCTCGCTGAAGGTCACACGCCAGATCCCGGAGCGCGTGACCTTGGCCACCACCGCCCCATACTCGGGATCGACCAGGTAATTGACCACGCTCCAGCCGTATTTCTCGAAGTCGTACACCACGTTGGTGGCGATGAAGCGCTGCGACCAGGTCATGCCGGGGAACTCCACGCCGATCGCCTTGCGCACGCGGCTGCGGCCACCGTCGGCTCCGATCACCCAGTCGGCGCGATAGGTCACCGGCTGGCCATTGCGCTCGGCGGTCACCGTCACGCCGTGCGCGTCCTGGACGAGCTCGGTCATGGTGGTGTTCCAGTGAATCCTGACGTTGGGATAGTCGGCCATGTGCTTGAATACCAGCGCTTCGAGCTGGTCCTGGCCCAGCGAGATCGCATACGGATACGGCGTGTAGTCGCCGATCGCCCCGATATCCAGGCGGATGACCTCGCCGGTGGCGAAGATGCGATAGCACATCTCCGGCACCTTGAAGCCCTCGGTGAGCATGTCATCGAGCAGACCCAGGCGTTCCATGCCTTCGTGCACAGTCCAGTGATAGGTCATGGCGCGCGGGTCGGGCACGATGCCCGGGTGGGTCTCGATCACGATCACGTCCACGCCGGCGCGCGCCAGGCCAAGCGCATTGATCATGCCCACCGGGCCGGCACCGACGATCAGGACCGTGCAATCTTTCTGTTTCTGTGCCACCGTTATCTCCCTCGTCAGCGCTGTTGCGGGCGGCGGCTCCGACGACGCCACCACCACCCGTCCGCCGGTCAGATGCTGTAGAAATCCATCAACGAAGGGATCACTTCGTTGTTGACGATGATCTTCTTGCGCCGGATCAGCCAGCTTCCATCCTGCTGGCCCAACGTGTACTCGTAGCGGCCGTTGAACTGGTGCGACTGCTTGTTCTTGAACGAAAACACCACCCAGCTGGCCGAAACCTGGCAGATGGAGCCGTCATAGCCACTGACGCGAATGCCGCTGACCAGATGCGTGGTGCGCGGCAGCGGCAGCGAGGCCGACGAGCGTCCTGTGCGCAAGCGGAACACGCGGTCTTCCAGACCGGCGCGGTTGGCGTAGTAGACCAGGGACATCTCGCGCATGGGATCGGAGGCGAGTTCGTGCTCGGAGTCCCACGCCGGCACCCAGTACTCCACCTCAGGATCGAACAGGGCGAGCCATTCATCCCAGCGTTGGAAGTCTAGGTGTTCGCCCTCAAGGTGCAGCAGAGCCTGGACCGATGTCATCACTTCGGACTCGTTCATGCTCATGCCTTGGTCAGGGGTTCAGAAGCGTTCATCAACTCCTCCCAGCGTTGATGCTGGGCGACGAAGATGCCCTCGTCGGCGCTGTCGGTGCCGCTGCTGCCGGGATGGATGCCGAGCTCCTTGGCGAGCTCGTCGGGGCCGGAGATTTCGTGCGCCGCGCCACGCGAAAAATCGCTCCAGCGCTGCGGACCGTAGCCACCGAAGCCCTTCTGGGTCTCGTTGAACTCGTTCAGATCGTCCGGGGTAGCCATGCCCGAGGCGTTGAAGAAATCCTCGTACTGGCGGATGCGCTTGGCCCGCTCGGCCGGCGGCTCGCCCACCGGGGCGAAGCAGTAGATGGTCACTTCGGTCTTGTCCACCGCCAGCGGCCGGAACACCCGGATCTGGGTGCTGGCCTGGTCCATCAACAGCACGTTGGGATACAGCAGCATGTTGCGTGAACGGTTGACCGACCAGTCGGCCTTGACCTGGCCGATGCGCGAGGCGATCTCGTCCTTGGCGCAATACAGCGGGCGATCCTGCGGATTGGGCAGGTTGGTCCACAGGATGCAGTGGCCGTTATGCAGGTCGTAATAGCCACCGCCAAGCTTGCCGAACTTGCCGGCCTCCAGGGTCTTGAGCGCCTTTCCACCGGCATTGACCTGCAGGCGATGGCCGACCATCTGCACGTAATTGGCATGCACCGCCGGAACGTGATAGCCGTCCACGCCGTTCTCGCCCTGCAACTTCCAGTTGCCGTGATAGACGTACACCGAGCGGCCCTTGAGTACCTCGATGCCCTGCGGCGATTGCTCGGCAAAGGTGTCGATGAACGGCTTGCTGTCGGCCAGGTAGTCCTCAAGCGGCTCGGCCTGCAGATTGAGCGTGGCGAACAGGAACCCCTTGTAGCTTTCGCAGCGCACGCGGGTCAGGGCGTGGGCCTGCTTGTCGAAGCCGGAAGGGTAGCCACCGGATTCTTCTTCAGTGACGCCCACCAACTGGCCCTGGTCATTGAACGCCCAGCCGTGGAACGGGCACACAAAGTTGCTGGCGCTGCCTTTCTCGGTCCGGCACAGGGTCGAGCCGCGATGGGGGCAGACATTGACGAACGCGTTGACCGCGCCCTTGCGGTCGCGCGAGATGATGATCGGCACCCGCCCGACCCAGCCGGTCATGAAATCCTTGGGCTTGGGGATCTGGCTCTCGTGGGCCACATACACCCACACCTTGCTCCAGATGCGATCGAATTCCTTTTCATAGATCTCCGGATCGAAGAACACACGTCGGTCGACGGCGCGCAAATTGTCGCCGATATGGACGTAACTGCTTCCGGTCGGCGCACGGTCGTGGTCAGCATCACCCTGTGGAACGGGAATCGGTCTGGTATTCATGATGGTCGCCTCCTGTGGGCTTGGATACGGATCGTTCGGCCGCTGCGGCGCGAATCATCCGGTGGGTTGAACTGCACGGGTCAGGGTCATGCATCGGCCTGGCTTTCGATCGATGCCGGCGCGATGCTGTCGCCCTGCGCCCCGCCCAGGTCCGCCATCACCGCATCGCCCTCGACTCGCGTGGGATAGACGCGCAAGGCCTTGGTGCACGGGAACGCGGTGGCCTCGCCGGTGCGGATGTCGAACCGGCCGGCGTGGAACGGGCACTCGATTTCCCCTTCGATGATTTCGCCGTCCGACAGCGACGCCGCGCCATGGGTGCAGGTGTCGTCCATGACGAAAAATGCATCGCCCAGACGCGCAACCGCCAGCGGCGGATGGTCGGGCAGCACCACCGCCAGGGCTTGGTCTTCGGGCACGTCGGTGGTGCGGGCAATGAATCGATAGGGGTCTTGCTGGGTCACCTTGAAATACCTCGCAGGGCAATGTTGTCGATCAATGGAAATTCGGGAAGGCGTTCCCCGCGGCCAGCGAGCCTGCGGTGAGGATGGCATTGAGCACCATGCTGTGGTCGGCGATGCCGCGCCCGACGATATCGTAGGCGGTGCCGTGGGCAATGGTGACCTGCGGGTACGGCGAGCCGAGGAACACGGCGACATTACCGGAAAATCCTGCGGTCTTGATCGCGATGTGGCCCTGGTCGTGGTACATGGCCAGCACCATGTCGTAGCGGCCCTCCAGGCAATGGCGGAACACCGAATCGGGGCTGATCGGGCCGGTGACGTCGATGCCGCCTCGCTGCGCTGCGGCAACGCCGGGCGCGATCTCATCGGTGTCCTCGGTGCCCTTGGCATGCGGGTTGAAGCCGGCCACGGCGATGCGCGGCGCGGCGATGCCCCATTGCTTGAGCGCGGCGTCCATCTTGCGCAGGGTCAGGGTGATCAGGTCCTTGTCGATCATCGCCGAGACGTCGCGCAGGGGCATATGGTCGGTGAGGTGGGTGACGCGCAACGCGCCGGAGAACAGCACCAGGTAGGTCTCGCCGGGCGTGACGCTGACGATGCGGTCAAGCATGCCGGCCTTCTCCAGCGCGACCGCACTGACCGGCGCCATGACCGTCGCCCCGAGCGCGCCCTCGCGGGCCAGTCGATCGGCCTCGCCGAGCCAGATGCCGACCGCGCGACCGCTCTCGGCGGTGTCGCGCCCCGGCGTGATGGCGGCAGGATCCAGCGCGCCGCCATCAATGATGTCCATCACCTCCGGATCGGGCCGGGCCTGGTCCGGGTGGGCGATGGCGCGCACGCGCACGTTCATGTCGAGCGCCGCAACAGTCTGCTCCATTGCGGCAGCACTGCCGATCAGGATCGGCCGGCACGCCTGGTGCAGCAAACCGCTGCCCCACGATTTGGCGACCACCTCCGGCCCGATGCCGTTGGCGTCGCCGATCACGATGCCGACCGGCGCACGGCGCGCGGGTTCGATGAACAGGGTTTCGAGCGAGTTTGCGTTGGCGTTCATGGATGGTCATGCCCTGCATGTACTTGGGAAACTGGCGTGGAGGAGGACGCACCACGCAACCAGCGCAGCGCGTTGCGGCAGCGGATCGATTCGCGCACCGGTTCCGGAAGTGCCGCCAGGCACTGGACCGGCTGGTTGTCCATGATCGCGAACGGATAGTCGCTGCCGAGCATCAGGCGCTCGGCGCCGAAGGTCGCCAGCAGGTACTCCAGCGTTGCGTCGTCGTAAACCAGGGTGTCGTAGTACATGCGCCGCGCCGCCTCGAGCGGATCCAGCGCGATCGCCTGCTGCAGCGTCGGAAAACTCTTCCACGCATGGCGCAGGCGCGGCAGTAGTTGGCCCAGTGTGCCGCCACCATGGCTGAAGGCGATGCGCAGACCCGGACACGCCGCGAGCGTTCCGCCGGTCAGCATCGAAGCAGCGGCAAGGCCTACTTCGCCCGGGAAGGCTAGCGCCTGTTCCAGTACCGGCGGCCCGACGAGGCGATCCATACCACACGGCCGCAGCGCATGCACGAACACCGCCGCACCCCAGCGTTCGGCCGCCTGGAAGAACGGCAGGAAGCGTGCATCGCCGATCGGTACGCCCTGCACGTTGCTGCCCAGTTCCACGCCGGCTAGGCCGAACTGATGCAGCAGGACGTCCAGCTCCTCGATGGCGCGTTCGACATCCTGCAACGGCACCGTGCCCAGCCCGGCGAACCGCGTCGGTGCGGACTGGACCATCGCGGCGATCGAGTCGTTGATGTAGCGCGCCAGCACCTGCCCGTCGTCACCCTCCAGCCAGTAGGACAGCAGCTCCGGCATCGGCGAAAGCACCTGCATGCCCACCTGCATGCCGTCCATGTCGGCGCTGCGCACCCCGGTATCCCAGCACTGGTGCGAAACGGTGCGGTAGACCGCGCCATCGAGCATCACGTGGCGATGGCAGGGCCGGGCCTCGGCCATCGACGGCCAGCGCACGCCAGCGCGCGCGCCGCGGTACCCGGGAAACTCGCGTGGCACCACGTGGGTGTGCACGTCGATGGCATCGAACGCGCTCATGCGTTCCACTCCCGTGCGCCCGCCGCCGCACCGGGGCGCCTGTTGCATACTGTGGATGGAGCCAGTGGCCTGTGCATGTCCTTCACCGATTCACAGCATCGTGCTGCCGCCGTTGACGCTGATCACCTGACCGGTGACAAACGAGGCTTCCGCACCCGCCAAGTAGCTGACCATCGAGGCGACCTCGACCATCTCACCGGCCCGACCCATCGGGATCACGCTGACAAAGCGCTCGACTGCCGCCGGGTGCTGCTTGCCGATCTCGATCAACTGCGGGGTATTGACCGCACATGGCGCCACGGTGTTGATGGTGATGCCGTCGCTGGCGAACTCGCGTGCCAGGCCGGTCGTCAGGCCGTGCACCCCGCCCTTGGCGGCGTTGTAGGCGGCGTGGTCCCACAAGCCGTTGCGCACCGAATCGGCGCCGATGTTGACGATGCGTCCGTAGCCACGCGCCTGCATGTGCGGGATGACCGTCCGGCAGCACCACAGCGCCGTCCACAGGTTGCGATCGATGGTTTGCCTGAGTGTCTGCGGCGTGTGCGAGAGGAATGGCAGAATCACGCCGCCGCCGGCATTGTTGACCAGCACGTCGATGCGGTCGAAGGCTTCCAGCGCCGCCGCCGCCAGTGCCTGGGCGGTCTCCTCCAGCGACAGGTCGCCCGCCACCGCGTGGACCTGCGCGCCCGATTCGCGCAGGCTGCCGGCGGCCGACTCCAGTCGCGACGCATCGGCATCGGCCAGGACCAGCAGCGCGCCGTCGCGCGCCAGCCGTTGCGCGATTTCCAGGCCGATGCCACCGGCCGCACCGGTGACGATGGCCACGCGACCATCATGCGGCCTCGCGCGGCTGGCCCAGGCCTGGTTGCCCGCTGTCGTGCTCATGCCTTGTCCTTGAGCTCGATCGGCCCGACCTTGCCGAAGGTCGGCTTGGGCAGGCCGCCCCACAGGTCGAGCGACAGCGGATGCGGTTCGAGCACGCGCGGTTCGCGGAACTCGTGTTCGGGGAACTCCTCCATGCCGAAGCTGTATTCGACCGTCATGCCATCGGGGTCCAGGAAGTACAGGAAGATGCTGCCGGAGGGCTTGTGCCGGCCGGGGCCGAACACGATCGGCACCTCGGCCTTGTTCATCCGGTTGGTCGCCGCACCGATGTCGTCCACGTCGCTGACCATGAAGTTCACGTGGTTCAGATGGTTGCCGCCGGCCGAACGGCCCACTGCGAAGGTGTGGTGGTACGGATTGGGCTGGCAGCGCATGAATACCACCGCCCCCTCGACGAAGTCGGAGATGGCAAAGCCGAGGTTTTCGTGCAGGTACTTGGCCATTTCCTCGAAACGCTCCACCGCCAGGACCACATGGCCCAGACGCTCGATCTTGGCCAGCCGCGGCACGAACGGCTGTGCCATCTGCAGCATGCGCGTGTACAGCTCCATGGTCAGGCCCGAGTGCGGCTCGACGAAGCGCAGCCCGTCCTCCTGGCGCAACAGCGTGCGCTCCTCCTTGCCAATGTCTTCCACGGCTAGGCCCAGGCCCTCCAGATGGCGGCGCGCCCGATCCATCTCATGACGATTTTCCAGCTCGAAACCGACGCGCTTGAGGCCCGGCGCCGAGGCCGGGTACAACACGATGTTGTGGTGGTCCGAGCTGCAACGCAGGAATGCCGGTCCGCCGTTCTGGATGCTGCCGGACAGATCGAGCCCGACGATGTCGGTGTAGAAGGCGACCGTACGCTGGATGTCGGTGACGTTCAGCGCAACGTAGCCCAGCTTGCGGTAACGGAATGGAATGCTCATGACGATGACCTTCAGAGAATGATGCTGACGCGTCCGTGCGGACGCAGCGAGTCCAGATCCAGCGTGCAGCGCTTGCTGCGAATGCGCAGCCCCTCGCCGGTACGAACCAGCTGGTAGTCGGCAATGCCGATGTAGGTGTCGGTGTGGCCCTGCCTGGAGCGATAGGTGACGAACACCGCGCTGGCCTTACATTGGTCGCCGCCGGCCGAGACGACGCGCACGTTGCTGATCAGGTGGCGGGTCTTGGGCCGAGGCCACTCCGCGTGCGCGGTCTTCTTCTTCAGGCGCTTGACGCGCTCGGACAGGCGGAACGCGTCGTCGGCCACGTAGAACAGGTTGGTGGCCGCGTCGGCATCACGCGGCAAGTCGGTGGACGGGATTTCGTAGCGGGCGTCCTTGGTGAACAGTGCCAGCCAGTCATCCAGCTTCCATTCGTCCAGCAGGGCGGCTTCGGCGTAGAAGAAATCTTCCAGTTCGGTGCGATTGAAATTGGTCATGATGATGTCCTCAGCCAGCACTGCCAACGTCGGCGTTCATGCGTGCGTTCCAGCCACGCCAGAACCCGCGCATCTGCTCTTCGTCATCGGCCATCGGCGATGGCCGGCCCATGCCCCTGGAGATGTCATTCCACGGCACCTGGTCGGCATTGCTGAAGCCCGACTGGCAGCTCTGCAACGCTTCGACGTCGTCCGGGGTGGCAAAACCGCCCGGGCCGATGAATTCCAGGAAGCTCTCCAACCGGTTTTTGCGCGCGGCTGCGGTTTCCTCGCTCGGCGCCAGCGCCCACGCATTGACATGCAGCAGATCGGGCGCCAGCGGATAGAAGGTGCGCACCGTGATCGCCATGATGTCGTTGATGATCAGGTTGGGGAAGATCAGCAGGTTGCGGTTCTTCAGCGCAATGCGCTTGGCCCGCTCCTCACCATGGCGCTCGGTCAGCCCGGCAATGATGCGCTCGATATCGGCCTTGGTGGCCTCGCCCCACAGCGGTACCCACTGCCCGATCGGCCGGCCCCAGGGGGCGGAGTATTCGATCACGGCATGGCCATTGCCCAAGTCAACGCCAGCACCTGCGACGCCACTAGCCGCCAGCGCACCGGCGGTGCTCTTCAGGTAGTCCATGTAGGTGGCGTGCGTCATGGCGGCGTGATAGCCGTCGATGCTGTTTTCCACCAGCAACTTCCAGTTGGCTTTGATGCTGTATTCCTGGGTGCCGCCGAGGATGGCCATGCCCGATTCGGACTGATCCATGATCAGGTCGATGTATTCGCGCGCATGACCCAGATACGTGGCCAGGTCGACCACATCCTCGTCGAAACAGATGAAATACAGCCCGCGGTATTCCTCCAGCCGCGGCGGCGCCTTCAGGTCGGCATCGCCGCGCTCGCAGAACTCCTTGTCGTAGGCATCGCCGCCGGGCTGGTCGGCGATCTTGCCGTTGTCGTCGAACACCCAGCCGTGATAGAGGCATTGGAAATGCTTGGTGGTGCCGGACTTCTCGCGGCACACCGTTGCTCCGCGATGCGGGCAGGTATTCAGGAACGCACGCACCTCGCCCTTCCGGTTGCGGTTGAAGATCAAGGTACGACCGGCCACGATCCGGGTGATGAACTGGCCGGGCTTGCTGATCTCCGAGGCGTGGCCCAGGTAGAGCCAGCAACGATCGAAGATCCGCTCGCGTTCAGCCTGCAGGACCGCCGGGGAGACGAACGCGGCGCGCGGAACCCTGAAGGTGTTGGCGCTCTTGTCTTCGCGTATGGCGGTGAGTCGGGAAAGCTCGTTCATTGCGATGTCCTCATGCTGAAGGGGCGTGGCGGGGCTGGCAGCCCGCTCAGAAGGTGGCGCCGATGGCGAGGTTGACGAAATCATGGTCGCGCAAGGTGTCGTAGGGCGCGCCGTCGATCCAATTTCCGTAGTTGAGCGAGGCGAAGTAGTGCTTCCGGTACTGGACGTTGAGGCCCAGCACGTACTGCTTGCGGCCGCCACTGAGCTGGTTGTCCACCGAATACCCGCTGACGTCGTGGCTCCAGGTCAATGAAGGCGAGACTACCCAGGCACTGCCCACCACGTAGTTGAGCTGGCCGCGCAGCCGGTAGCCCCAGGCACTGCGGGTGTAGAACCCTTTGTCCAGACAACCGTGGGGATCGCCGATCGGCGAGCAGGTGTCGGTGGGGAAAAAGGGCGCATAGCCGCTATGGAAGCTGCGGCCGAAACGTTCCTTCGAGAGCGGCGGCAGGTTGACGTGCTCCCACACCGCCTCGCCGGCCACCATCGCCGTGGCGGCGCCGAACACGTTCTGGAACATGCGCACGGCGTTGATCTGCGCCTGGGTCTTGTCGAATCGCTTGTAGCCCAGGAAAGTAGAGCCGGGGGAATGGCCCCAGTCCGCCGCCAGCGGGCCGGTGCCACGCAGGAACGCGAACAGCATGTCGGCGATGTTGTACTGGACCGGCAGGTCCTGGGTATAGGATACCTCGCCGGCTACCTTCCACTTGCCCAGCATGGTCGAAGCCGACAGGCCGCTGATCTTGATGCCGTCCGGGTAGTTCCAGAACATATCGTAGGAGCGCAGGGTGTTCACCGGCGCCAGCAGCGGGGCCGGCAGCCCGGCGGCCAGCAGCGCATTGTCCATTGCCGGGTAGGTCGTGCCCGGCGGGTCCACCACCGCCACGGCGTAGTTTGGCGAGCGCGCGTTGATGCGCATGTAATAGGCGCCGAAATCGGTCTTGATGCGCTCGGCGGTGTAATGCAGGGACACGCCATACTGGCCGCCATTGGATCCCTTGCGGTCAGGTGCCCTGGGCACTACGGCACCGACGGCGGTGTTGAAGCCATCGCTCAGCCACTGCCTGGCGCCAGGCAGGTTGGCGGCAGTGGTGGAATTGAACGGATAGGCCAGGTTGGCGGTGGCACCGCCGCAGCCCATGTCGAAGCCCAGGTCGATGCCGCCGAAGAAGGTTCCGCACGCGGGGAATTCGCTCGGGCGCCACTTCCATTGCCAGAATGCCTCCACCCGCCAGGCCTTGCCGAGGGTCAGCTTGCCGAACACCATCTCCACCGGCAGTTGGGCCTCGGTCTGCGGATCGGCGCCCACGCTCCGCAGGGTGGTGACGTCGACCGGATTGATCTGGTTGAGGTTGCTGACGAAAAGATCCTCGCCCCACTTGACCGTCTGCTTGCCCACGCGCACGTCCAGCCCGGCCTCGGGGCTCAGGTTGAAGTGGCCATAGACGTTGGCGTTGAGCCACATGAAGCCGGAGAACTGGTTGTCGCGGTGGAGGCCGCGATCACTCAGCTCGCCGCTGGCCGAATAACCGCCCGGCCAGTTGCCCTGCGGAAACTTGCCGTTTTCCAGTTTGTTGTCGTACCACGCCCGTGCGCTGACATTGAGCCCGAAGTTGCGGTATTTCAGATCGAGATCGGTCGTGGCCTTGTACAGGTTGCTGTACATGTCGCCCTTGCGGAAATTCAGGTTGCCATCGTCGGATTCGTCCGATCCCACGCCGCCCTTGGGCTTGCCGTCGGTGCGGAAGCCCTTGCCAACCAGGTAGCGCGAGGGATTATTCAGGCGCCAGCCTGCGCCGGCCACCACGCGCGTGGTGATCTTGCCCTTGATCTCCCCGTCATGGAGGGTGAAGTCCCCCGCGTTTGCATGCATGGCCGACGACAGCGCGAGCAACAAGACCCCTCCCATGGCCAGGTTGCGGATGCCCGAGCGCGCATGGCGCCCACTCGCCGGGGCCGTGTGGCCGTTGGTCCCCTTGCGATTTCCGGTACGGATTGATTTTTTCACAGCCATTCTCCCCTACTGTTTTGTTTGCCGCGGTTGAAAACAGGTCGCTGGGCTGATGCATCATCCAGCGGACTTGCGCAGGAAGGCCAAGTGAGCTGCGTTGAACGCGTCCGGCTCTTCCCATTGCGGCCAGTGCGCGCTGTTCTCCAACACCACCAACTCGGCATTCGGGATGTGCTTCATGGCGTCCTGGGCCAGTTCGACCGGCTGTCCCGGGTTGTGGCGCGTCCACAACACCAGCGTCGGGCAGCGGATGTCGCGCATGATCTGCGGGTCCATCCAGCGCTTGCAGAACGCCTCGTCGGCGATGCCGCCAAGCACGGCGTTGGCAATCTTGCCCATGACCTGGGCCATTCCCGGCTGGCTGTAGATCCTGAAGCGGATATCGATGATTTCGTCGGTGAGGGTCTTTTCCGGTTCGTGCATCAACCACTGCATCCGCACCTTGACCGCTTCGCGCGTGAGCTGGCCGGCAGCTTTCCGGGAGCGTTCCAGCACATCGAGCAATTCGGCACGTCCCTTGTCGTTGGGCGGCGCGAGGATGCCGGTGTTCATCACCAGGCTTGCCACCCGCGCCGGGTGCCGGATCGCCGTCCATGCAGACACCATTGCCCCGAGCGACTCGCCCGAAAGGCTGGCGCGCTCGGCGCCGATGGCATCGAGGAAGGCGACGATGTGGTCGGACCACAACTCCATCGAATAGTCCGCATCGGCCGGCTTGTCGGTATAGCCATGGCCGAGCATGTCGATCGAATAGACATGGAAGTGGCGGGCGTGCTCGGCGATGTTGCGCATGTAGGCCTCGGCATGGCCGCCGGTACCATGCAGGAACACCAGCGGCGGACCCTCGCCCGCCTCCAGTACGCGGGTACGGTGGCCGCCGGCGGTATAAAATGTCTGCCGGAACGGCACGCCAAGCAGATCTGTCCAAATCGATGAAGCCATGGGTCATTCCCTCATGTGGTAAACGCAAGTCGTCTGGCAGGCTGGCGCGCGTGCACAACCTCTGCGTTTGCCTGCCAGTCCATTCCACTGGCGCCACATCCGGTGTCATCGCGTCCTGAGGCCGAAGCCACCCGCCACGGCCATGAACATGGCGTGGGGCATCAGAACTTGATGATCCGGCGCGTCGGCCGACGGCCGAGCGCATGGCGCGATCAGCCGCGCATCATTCGTTCTTCATGAAATCGATCATCAGTCGGTTGAAGGTGTCTGCGTGTTCCCACTGCGCCCAATGGCCGCAGTGGGGGAAAACGTGCAGATGCGCATCCGGAATCGTCCAGAGCAGCTTCAGGCCGTGGTCCAGCGGCACGAACCGGTCATCGCGCCCCCAGGTGACGAAGGTCTTGGCCTTGATCTCGCCCAGCCGCGCCGATACGTCCCACGACGCCAGCGGCGCCTTTTGCGCGCTCAGCAGGAAATTCTTCAGGTGTTCGGGGTGGCGCTGGATCGCCTCCCAGCGGCCGTTGATCAGCTCGTCGGTAATCTTGGACTGGTCGTAGAGGAACACCTGGATCATTTGCCGCAGGGTTTCGTAGGACGGCTCGGCGCACAGCTTGAACAGCAGCTTGATGCCCTCCATCGGCATGGGCGCGAACATGCTCGGACCGAGGCCGCCCGGACCCATCAGGATCATTTTGCCGATCCGGTCGGGGTACTCGATGGCAAAGTTGAGCGCGGTGGCACCGCCCATCGAGTTGCCGACCAGGTGCGCCTTCTCGATGCCGAGCACGTCCATCAGTCCCTTGACCGCGCGCGCGTTGACCAAGCCGCGCTGCTCGTCCATCACGATCGCGTCGGACTTGTTGAAGCCCGGCGAGTCCTTGAGGATCACCCGGTAGCCGGCAGCCACCAATGGCTCGATGTTGCGGTAGTAATTGCTCCAGCCGCCCGCGCCAGGGCCACCGCCATGCAGCATGATCACTGCCTCGCCGCTGCCAGCTTCGTTGTAGTGGATGCGAAAGCCCGACAGGTCCTTCTCATTGATTTGCGCGAACTTGCTGGTGGAGCTTTCGGTAAGTGCCGTCATCGCAATTCCTTCAATGGGTGACAGTAAAAAGTGGTAGCTACCCGGAAATTCTTCAGGCGACCTTCGCTGGGGCCTGTCCACGCGCTTTGGCCAGCGTCATGGCGGTGTCTTCAATCATGTCCTCCTGGCCGCCCACCATGCCGCGGCGGCCGAGCTCGACCAGGATCTCGCGAGCTGGAACGCCATATTTCTTCTCCGCCCGCTTGGCGAACAAAAGGAACGATCCATACACGCCGGCGTAGCCCAAGGTGAGCGCATCGCGGTCGATGCGGATCGGGAAATCCATGATCGGCACCACCAGGTCTTCCGCCACGTCCTGAATCTTCCAGACGTCCACGCCAGTTTCGATTCCCATGCGGTCACACACTGCGATCAATACCTCCATCGGCGTGTTGCCCGCGCCCGCGCCGAGGCCTGCGCAGGCCGCGTCGATGCGATTGGCGCCGCACTCCATCGCGACCAAGGGGTTGGCCACGCCCAGGGCGAGGTTGTGATGGCAGTGGAAGCCCAGTTCGGTCTCGGGCTTGAGGGCCTGGCGCACTGCCGTCACCCGTGCGCGCACGTCGTCGGGCAGCATGTAGCCAGCCGAGTCGGTGATGTAGACGCAGTTGGCTCCGTAGCTTTCCATCAGCTTGGCCTGTTTGATCAGACCTTCCGGGCTGTTCATGTGGCTCATCATCAAAAAGCCCACAGTGTCCATATCCAGCTTGCGCGCCAGGGTAATGTGCTGCTCGGACACGTCGGCCTCGGTGCAATGCGTGGCCACACGGATGGTATGTACGCCCAGCTCATACGCCATCTTGAGGTGATCGACGGTACCGATGCCCGGCAACAGCAGGGCCGAGACCTTGGCGCGTTTTAGCAGGGGGATGACCGCGCTCAGGTATTCCTCGTCGCTGTGCGCCGGGAAGCCGTAGTTGACCGAACTCCCGCCGAGGCCATCGCCGTGGGTGACTTCGATCAGTGGCACGCCCGCGTCGTCCAGTCCCTTGGCGATGCTGCGCATTTGCTCCAAGGTGATCTGGTGACGCTTGGGATGCATGCCGTCGCGCAAGGTCATGTCGTGGACGGTGATCTTCTTGCCTTTGAGGTTCATGGTGTTGTCCTGTAGGGGCCTGGAGTCGGGGCGTGGCTTCAAGCAGCAACGGGCTCGACGGGGGCGAGATGGATGCGCCCGGCAAGCAGCTCCTCGGCGAACATCTCGGCGGTGCGGGCTGCTGCCGCGGTCATGATGTCGAGGTTGCCGGCGTACTTGGGCAGGTAGTCGCCCAGGCCTTCGACTTCGAGGTAAACCGACACGCGTTTGCCGTCGAACACCGGGCCGTTGACGATGCGGTAGCCTGGAACGTATTTCTGCACCTCCTTGACCATGGCCTGAATGGAGGCGGTGATCTTGACCTCGTCGGGCTCGGCTGCGGTGAGGCAGTGCACGGTGTCGCGCATGATCAGCGGTGGATCGGCCGGGTTGATGATGATGATGGCCTTGCCCTGCTTGGCCCCGCCGACCTTGGCCACGGCGGCCGCGGTGGTGCGGGTGAATTCGTCGATGTTCTTGCGCGTGCCGGGGCCCGCGGACTTGGACGACACGGTGGCGACGATCTCGGCGTAATCCACAGGCTGCACGCGGCTGACGGCAGCCACCATGGGGATGGTGGCCTGCCCGCCACAGGTGACCATGTTCACGTTCATCTCGCGCTTGCCGATGTGCTCCTTGAGATTCACCGGTGGCACGCAATACGGGCCGACGGCTGCAGGTGTCAAGTCGATCATCATCACGCCCAGCGCGGTGAGTTTGTCGGAGTTGGCCTTGTGCACGTAGGCACTGGTGGCGTCGAAGGCGATCTGCACGCCGTCGGCTTGCACATGCGGCAGCAGGCCGTCCACACCTTCGGCGGTAGTCTTCAGGCCGAGTTCACGGGCTTTTTTGAGGCCGTCGGATTCGGGGTCGATGCCCACCATCCACACCGGTTCCAGCACCGGGCTGCGCATGAGCTTGGCCAGCAGATCGGTGCCGATGTTGCCGGGGCCGATGAGGGCACAGCGGATTTTCTTGGTCATGAGGAATGTCCTGGGATGAAAAAGGGATTGAGAGACCGCGAGACAGGTCTGTCATTTACCGGCGACATCGCATCCGGGCAGCGGAAGCGGTTCCTCGGCCCTCGCCTCGGCCAGGAAGTTGCCCACCAGCTGGGCAAACCGGCCCGCATGTTCAATCTGGGTCCAATGCCCGCATTGGCCGAATACATGGAGCTGCGCACGGACGAGCCACTTGGCCAAGGTGATCGAGCATTCCAGAGGCAGCACCTGGTCCTCGCGGCCATGGACCACCAGCGTCTGGTGCGGCAAGCGGTGCAAATCATCCTTTTTGCTGGACAACGCCTCCACCCAACGCTGCCGCGGCGCCGGGAACATCGCAGCAAACGATTCCTGGAACCCCGGACGAATGCTGGCCTCATAGCGCAGCTTGGCAAGTTCGTCGGTCACAATGGTTCGGTCGTAGGCGAAGATGTCCAGCATCTTGCGCATGTTCTCCAGTGAGGGCGTATAGCCCCACACGGCATCCAGTCCTGGCGTGATCGGAAACGACAGGCCCGCGCTACCCATCAGCACCAGCCGGCGTACCCGCTGCGGATGGCGAATGGCCAGCGCCAGCGATAGCGCGCCACCGAAGGAGTTGCCGATCAGGTCGGTTTGTTCAATGCCTAGCGCATCGAGCAATCCCAGCGCCTGCGCCACCCAGTTGTCCATGGTGTAGGTGGGGGGCGATGGCCGTTCGGTGTAGCCGAAACCGACCATGTCCGGAGCGATTACCCGTGCCTGCTTGGCCAGCTCGGGCATGATCAGCCGCCAGTTGGCCCACGCGGTCACCCCCGGACCCGAGCCGTGAATGAGCAACACGGGAAACCCGCTGCCCAAGTCATGGTAGTTGGTACGGATACCCGCCGCGACAATGGACTGGGCAACTTCGGGATTATCTGGATTGGCCATGGTCTTCTACAAAAGGAGCGGAATCTGTCGATGGCAGGGAACGAATTCAGGCAACACTGGACAATGGAACGCGCGGTAGTTGGAGATTGCAGAACGAAATCAATGGAAACCCACCGAGCAGCTGCCGATACCGCCAAGGGTGACGCGGAAGCGGTCGCCGGCTTGGGCGGGGAACATCGCCGCTAACGCGCCGGAAAGAATCACCTCGCCGGCCTTCAGGCCGATGCCCAGCCGACCGAGCGTGTTCGCCAGCCAAGCCACCGAATTGATTGGCGAACCCAGGGCGGCGGCGCCGGCGCCGGTGGCGATGACCCGGCCGTTCTTCTCCAGCACCATGCCGCAGGTGGTCAGATCCAGCCTGCGTGGGTTGGCGGCCGTGCTGCCCAGTACGAACATGCCGCACGAGGCGTTGTCAGCGACCGTGTCCTGGATCTTGATCTTCCAGTCGCGGATCCGAGAATCGACGATCTCGAAGCACGGCATGACAAAATCAGTTGCCCTCAGTACATCGGCATTGGTCACCCCGGGCCCCGTCAGGTCGCGCTTGAGCACGAAGGCGATCTCACCCTCGGCCTTGGGCTGGATCAGCGAGGACATGGCGATTGAATCGCCGTCGCTGACGATCATGCCGTCCAGCATGTAGCCGAAATCCGGCTGATATACCCCAAGCATGTCCATCACTGCCTGGCTGGTCACGCCGATCTTCTTGCCGACCACGCGCTCGCCCTGCTCCAGGCGCCGGGCGATCATGCGCTGCTGGACGAGGTAGGCGTCCTCGATGGAAAGGTCGGGATGGCGGTTGGTCAGCGGCTCGACCACGGTACGTTCCATCAGCGCGCGGTACAGCTCATCGCCAAGGGCTTGGATCAGCTCGGGCTTCATGTTGGATCCGGTCATGAGGGAGACGCGAAAGGCTCAGTTGTTGGCCAGACCTTCGGCACGCAGCGCATCGCGCACCGCCTGGCGGCCACCGACGCGTTCGGCGAAGGGGTTCAGCGATGGCCATTGCCCCAGGTCGATTCCCACATGCGCGGTCCAGCTCAGCACCACGAACAGATAGATGTCGGCGACGCTGAAGCCGTTGCCCAGCAGGCAGGGCGCTTGCTCGATCCGGGCTGCGACCATCGCCAAACGCTTGCCGAGCATCTGCACGGTGGCCTGCCTGGCCTCGGCGCTGGTATCGGGCTTGAACAGCGGGCTGAAGTTCTTGTGCAGCTCGGTGGCAATGAAGTTGAGCCACTGCTGCAGGCGGTAACGCTCGAAGCTGCCGTTGGCAGGCGCAAGCTTCCGCTCCGGCGCCTGGTCGGCCAGGTACTGCAGGATCGCCGGGCCTTCGGTCAGGGTCCGGCCGTCATCCAGTTCCAGGCACGGCACGTAACCGGCCGGATTGATGGCCAGGTAGTCCTTGCCCTCTTCGGTGCGCTTGGTCTTGAGGTCGACGCGGACCAGGTCGAAAGGCAGGCCGCTTTCACGCAAGGCGATGTGCGGCGAGAGCGAGCACGCGCCAGGGCTGTAGTAGAGCTTCATGCGGGTTCTCCGTTGAGGACGATGCGGCCGGGCGCCGGGGTGCTCTGGCGTACGGGCTTGTGTCCCCAGACGCTGATCGCGTCGTGGCGGACCACGGTCCAGTCGGCTTCCACCGAGCGCGCGCCCCAGCCGAATTCGACATCGAAGCCCGAGGGCGTGACCGCGTAGAAGGACACCATGTGGTCATTACTGTGACGGCCGAAGGTCATGGTTATGCGATCGTCGGCGGCGATGCGGTCATAGGCCAAGCCCACATCGTCCAGGTTGTTGGCTTCGATCATGAAATGATGGATGCGCCTGGGCAGCGGGAAGGGGGCCAAGGCAATGGTGTGGTGGCGGCCATTGCAATGCAGGAAGTAGGCGGGCACGACCATCTGCGGACCGGCCTTGATATCGATCACGTCCGAGAGCCGGAACCCGAGCGCCTCGGTATAGAAGGCCAGCGCCTTTTGCGGATCGGGCACGCAGCGCACGAAATGGCCCAGTCCTTGCTCGCCGGTCCGAAAGCCGGAGACGCCGGCCGGCGAACTGAACGGCTGGTCGAAGACCTCGCTGGGACCGTAGTAGATCTCCAGCGGTAACCCGAACGGATCGGTGAAGCTGATCAACCCGAGCACACCGCGCCGCCTGGCCAAGGCCTCGTCTCCGGTCTGTACCTTCACCCCGGCCCGCTGCAGCCGTTCGGCCATCTGAACCATCTCGGCCGCATCGGCCACTTCGTAACCGGCATAGGCGAGGTCATCGGCGTCGCCGGGTTCCACCGCGATACGCCAAGCACGCGAATCCATCCGGTAACGCATCTCGCCGCCCGCCTCGCCTGCCTCCTGCAGACCCAGCCGGGATGTCATGAAGGAGCGCCAGGCGGCCATGTCCTGCACCGCGAAACCCATGTAGCCCAGACTTCTCACACTCATTGCCGGTTTCCTCTTGTCATGTTCGATCGCAGGTCAGGCGCTGGCTTGTGCCATGGCCGCGCGTTTCAACAGGTCACGCAGGTTGAAGCTCGGATCAGCCAGCGCGCCGGCCGACACCTGGACGCGGGCATTGACCAGCCGGCTTGCGGTGGCAAATTCCTTCGATGCGTCGATCGCGATGGCGCCCTCGACATGACCGTCCGCCAGGCGGAACACCACCAGCGGGCTTCCGGCCTGCACCTGACCACGCGTGATGATTTCACCAGGCCCCTCCGGATCGCCCACCATCTGGATGCGGTGCCCGGCGATCTCGGTCCACGAGGTCGGCACTTGCGGCGCCGGCGTGGCGCGCCCAAGCAAGGCGGATGCGACTACCTCGGCCTGGGCCTGGCTGTTGAGGAAGGTTTCCAGCGAGCGCTGCCCACCGCCGCGCAGCGGCCACGCCGCGACATCACCCACCGCGTAGACGTCCGCGCAGGAGCTTGCGCCGGATGCATCGACCTTGACGCCGCGCTCGCACGCGATGCCGGCCGCGCGTGCCAGGCCGTCGGCCGGTTCGGCACCGATGCTGATGAGCACCGCATCGGCAGCGAGCTTGCGGCCGTCGGCGCAGACCACCGTTTCAACCCGCTGATGCCCTTCGAAACGCGCCACCTGGGCGCCGAGCTCGACCCCGACGCCGAGCTTTTGCAACTCGGCCCGGCACCAGCCGCCGATGCGCCGGCCCAGGACCCGGGTCAGCAGCTCGTCGGCAGCTTCCAGCAGGGTGATTTCGACCCCGGCCTTGCGCGCGGTCGTGGCGACCTCGCATCCGATCAGGCCGCCGCCAACCACGACCAGTGAACTGCCCGGCTGCAGCGCCGCGCGCAGGGCCATGCTGTCCACGTGGTGGCGCAGGCAGTGGATGCCAGCCAGTTCGATGCCTGGTACTTTCATTTCACGGGCATGTGCACCGGTGGCCAGCACCAGCTTGTCGTAAGGCAGCGGGTCGGAGCCTTCGACCTCCAGCCGATGATGCTGTGGGTCGATGGCCACCACGCGCTGGCCAAGCCGGAGCTCGATATCATTGCCGGCGTACCAGTCATCCTCCAGCAGGGCCGGCGCCTGCGCCTGTTCACCGGCCAGCACCGCCTTGGACAGCGAGGGACGGTCGTAGGCGGCCATGGCCTCGTCCCCGATCAGGCAGATACGCCCTTCGTAGCCTGCCAGCCGCAGGGCCCGGGCGGTCATGCTGCCGGCCAGGCCGGCGCCGACGATGGCGATGGTTCGGCTCATGCGATGGCGCCCTTCACCGCAGCGCGCCGACGTGCGCGGCGACGGCGATGGAGGATTCGATGTGCGCCCGCAGCAGTTCGGCGCAACGGTCCGCATCGCGGCTCAGGGCGCTGTCAAGCAGCGCGCGGTGTTCCTCATGCACGTTGCGCTCCGGTGGATTGTGGGTTGACGTGTAGCGGCGATAGCGTTCCATCTGCACGTAGAGCACGCCGATGAAGCGCAGCATCCAGGTGGACGGACAGGCCGAGGTCAGGGTTTCGTGGAACGCGTGATTGTTCTGCTCCCACTCATCGAACCACTGGACCGGATCGCGCATGACGCGCTCCTCGACCAGCGCCAGGCGGTGGAATGCGCCCACCAGGCGCACCTCCCACTCAACGTCACCATGCAGGACGCTCAGGCGCACCGCCTCGCCTTCGAGCAGCGCCCGGGTTCGCCCCAGATCGCGCATGTCCTCCAGCGACATCGGCGCCACCTGGAACCCGCGCTGCGCCTGGGCTTTGACCAGCCCCTCGGACACGAGCAGGCTGAGCGCCTCGCGCAAGGTACCGCCACTGACCTGATAGCGCGTCTTGATTTCCTCGATCGGCAACTTTGAACCGGCCGGCAGGTGGCCATGCAGAATGTCCGCACGCAGCCCCTGCAAGGCCTGCTCGATCAGGCTCCTGGGCTCCGGGCGCGGGGCGCGCCGCTGGGCGGCGGCCTCGAGCCTGGCTTCAACCTCGGTTTTGACAATGGACATGCGCGAGCTTCCTGATCGGGGGGACGCATGCATTGTCACGCCGCAACCGCGAAACATGAGCGGTGAAGGCCGAATACGTTGAAGTCCCATGGCTTGCACCGGACCGCCTCGAATATCGATAATGTTCAGAAGAACCAGTCATTCCATTCGAGTATTGATTCTGCCACCAAATGTTCACGTGTCACGCGGCAGTGCAACACATTGCGTCGACACGCGCCGTCGGACCGCCGCGAGGTTCAGACGAATGCCGTTCTGGCGATGTCGCCTGATCCGGTAACTTCTGCGTTTGGATGGTGCCGGAGGGGCTCTGCCGGAACGGCGCCGATGGAGCGCGCGATGCGACACCACTCGTTGGCCAATGGCGCACCCATCGGCAAGTGCAAGACGACTCGGCGCACCGAGGTTTCGATCCATACGCCAAGCTTGAGCAGCCGGTCGCGCAAAGTGACCAAGAAGGCTCCTGATTCCCTACATTACGCATCCAACATCGCGAGCCGATAATTCAGCGGCGGTGGGTGCCCGTACCGCGGCGACGATGAGGCGCGGCACCAGGGCAGCCAAGCCGAAGCGGCGGTTGAAGCGCCTCGTCGTATCAGGGGATGCGACTGGTAGGGAATCGGGAGTCCCGTTGGTCTGCCGCTGTCAAGCGGACATGGTCATAGGCCCGGAGTGTCTACCAGAGCGGGGCAAGTCCAACCGACTCGGCCAGCACACTATCGATACCAACCGATCCATCGAGGCCTTGAGACGCGACTCCCAGATTCCGCTATCCCGCCTGCTTGGCCATCAACGCCCCGGGAAGAATTGGCCTGCCTGGATGGAAAATGAACCGTCAAAACAAGGTGTTACGGCCTAAATGAGCGTTGCCGCACGAATGTTGGTCATCCCCATTAGTTGCCATGGCAATTAATAGTTGGCTACCATAACCGCATGACGACTCTGGACACCCTTCGCAGCAGCATGACCGTCGGCTTGGCCGTGGCTAGCCGGCAATGGGTCCGGCTGGTGGAACATACGCTGGAGAGCTACGACGTGCCCGGCTCATGCGCGCTCGCCCTTGTGCTGATTGGGCGGACCGCGGGCATCCATCAAGTCACCCTTGCCGAACAGCTCGGAATCACCGGGCCGACCCTGGTACGACAGCTGGACCAGCTCAGCGCCGCCGGCCTGGTCCGTCGGAAACCCGATGTCCGTAATCGCCGTGCGAATAGGCTGTGGCTGTCGGATGCCGGGCAGGCTCTGTCGTCGCAGCTTGAGACACGACTCAATGCCGCGCGGCAGACAGTGTTCAAGACGATCACCCGGGAGGAGTTGCTCGCCGTCCAGCGCGTGCAGCAAACCATCGCCCTGGCCTTCGCCGAGCTGGAAGCCGACCGCCGCGCCGCACAAGGCTGAGGAATCACCATGAACCTGCCGCCCTGGCGCGACTGGCTGTACTCGGTGAAAGCCTTCGCAGCGGCCATGATCGCCCTGTACATCTCGCTCGCCCTGTCGCTGCCCAACCCGTACTGGTCGGTGACCGCGGTCTACATCGTGTCGCACCCGCTGTCGGGCGCGACCAGCTCCAAGGCGCTGTACCGCGCGCTCGGCACCATGATTGGCGCTGCGGCGGCGATCGCTCTGGTGCCGCCGCTGGTCGGCAGCCCGGTGCTGATGAGCCTGGCCACGGCCTGCTGGACCGGCACCCTGCTTTACCTGGCCCTGCTCAACCGTACGCCAAGCAGCTACATCTTCATGCTGGCCGCCTACACCATGCCGCTGATTGCCATGCCAACACTGATGCATCCGCTGACCGTGTGGGATGTCGGCCTGGCGCGCACCGAGGAAATCCTGATCGGTATCGTCTGTGCGGCCGTGATCAACTCGGTGGTGTTCCCGAAGCGGATCGGCCCGGTGCTCGGCGAGCAGATGGCGGAGCTGCTCGATGCTGCCGCGCAGTGGACCACCCAACTGCTCGCCATCACCTCCAGCACGGAGCGGCGCAAGCACATGCGTCACCGGCTGCTGGCTGACATGGTGGCGTTGGATGCGCTGATCCATCAGCTGTCCTACGACAGTGCCAGCCACCTGCAGGCCGGTCATGCACAGCAGATGCGTCTGCGCATGACCATGCTGGTGCCGCAGGCCTCGGCCTTGTCCGACCCGCTCCACGTACTGCGCCAGCGCAATCCGACGCTCGCCGTGGCGCTGGGCGGGTTGGTCGACGCGCTGACCGCCTGGATGCAAGAGGGCGTGGCAGCCGATCCCGCCGAGGCCGACCTGTTGCGTCACGCGGTAGCCCACCGGCAAGCCACGCTCGCCTGCGACCACATCGATCAGGTGCTGGCCTTGAACACGCTGCTGCGACTGGGCGAGATGATCGACCTGTGGCAGGACTGCCTGAACCTGCACTGCGCCTACAGCCAGTCCGGCGACGGGCTGGTTCCACAGTTGACCTATCGGACGCGCCAGAGCATCGAGCGTGTCAGTCATTTCGACCACGGCCTGCTGCTGTTCTCCAGCATCTCGACCGCCGCGGCCATCTTCTGCGCCTGCATGATGTGGATCCAATCGGGCTGGGAGGCGGGCGCCGGGGCGGTGATCATGGTCGCCGTCGCCTGTTGCTTCTTCGCCGCCATCGACGACCCGCGACCGCAGCTCAACACCTTCCTGCAATGGATGGTGATCGGCAGCGCCTTTGCGCTGGTTTACCTGTTCGCGATCCTGCCGCAGGTCCACACGTTCCTGGGCCTTGCCGCGGTGCTCGCACTGCCGATACTGTGGGCCGGCGCGTTCACCGGACGCCCGCAACACACCATGACCGTGCTGCTGTTCACCTCACAGGCGATCACCGACCTCGGTCTGGCGGAACGCTACACGGCGCACTTCGAGAGCTTCGCCGCAGGCACGCTCAGCGCAGTCCTCGGCATGGTCTTCGCTATCGTGTGGACCGCGGTCAGCAAACCCTTCGGCACCGAACTGATCGCCCGCAGGCTGGCCCGCTCGATGTGGCGCGACCTGTCCCTGCTTGGACACAGCGGGCGCCGCGCAGACCAGGTCGATGCCGCCTCGCGGCTGGTCGACATGACCGGTCAGTTATTGCCACGCATGGCGCTGATCAAGGACGAGTCGCTGGCACGCCTGGATGCCGTTCGCGACCTGCGCATCGGCCTGCGCCTGCTCGACCTGCAGACCCACCGCGATGCCTTGCCGCCGGTCGTTGCCGACGCCGTCGAGGCCCTGGTGCTCGAAGTCGGACGGCATTTCGACGACTGTGTCGCCGCCGGCCATCCGCTGGAGCCATCGGTCGCACTGCGCAGCCATCTGGACGCGACGATCCAGACCATGATCGGCCAGACCGACGCGCCTGTCCGGCACACCACGCAGGCTCTGGCCGGCCTTCGCCTGGCGCTGTTCCCGATGTCCTCGACAACGCATCCGCAACCACCCGCCGGCGTCTTTGCCGACGCTCCCCAACCAAGCCTGACCTGACGCAGATGCTCGGAGAATTCAGTCTGTACGGCGTGTTCTTGCCGACCCTGCTGGCCCTGATGGTGCTGGCGTACGTCGTCAAGTCGCTGCTGCGCCTTGGGCTCGCGCGGCTCGGCTTTTATCGCGTCGTGTGGCATCCCGCCCTTTTCAACAGCGCCCTGTACGTGATCGTGCTGGGCCTGCTGTTCCTGCTCGCCCGCCGGATACTGTCGTGAAAAAGATACTCAAATCCCTGGGGCCGATCGTGCTGACCCTGGTCGCCGTGGTGATCGCCGCCATCGTGTTGAAGCACCTGTGGCACTACTACCGCGACGAGCCATGGACCCGCGACGGTCACCTGCGCGCCGACGTGGTGCAGGTGGCCCCCGATGTGTCGGGACTGGTCACCGCGGTCGAGGTCGCCGACAACCAGCCGGTCCACCGAGGCCAGGCCTTGTTCGTGATCGACCGGTCCCGCTACGAGCTGGCCCTGGAGCAGGCCCTGGTGGCCGTGGAAAAGGCAACGGCCAGCCTGCACCAGTTCCAGCGAGAGGCGCTGCGCAATCACACGTTGAGCGACCTGATCTCGAAGGAGATCGTCGAAGAGGGCCGCTCCAAGGTCGAGGTGGCACAGGCCGCCCTGGATGAGGCGAAGAATGCGGTGGACCTGGCGCGCCTGAACCTGCAGCGCACCACGGTGTGCAGCCCGGTCGACGGCTTCGTGAACGACCGCACGGTACGCGTCGGCGACTACGTGAATACCGGCCATCCGGTGCTGTCGGTGGTCGACCGCCACTCGTTCCACGTGGATGGCTATTTCGAGGAAACCAAGCTGTCGCACATTCACATCGGCCAGCCGGTGAAGATCGAGGTGATGGGCGAGTCGCAGTTGCTGCACGGCCACGTGCAGAGCATCGCCGCCGGCATCGAGGATCGGGACAGGACGCCCGGCTCCAACCTGCTGCCAGACATCAATCCCACCTTCAACTGGGTGCGCCTCGCGCAGCGCGTGCCGGTGCGGATCAAGCTCGACGGCGATCCGGGCGACATACGGCTGATCGTCGGGCGCACCGCCACAGTCACGGTGTTGCCAGGCAACGACGCGTCCACCCGCCCGCGACAACCGGCAGCCCCGGCCGCGACACCAGCCCGCCCGAGCCTGGCGCCCGCAACGGCCGGGAGCACGCCGTGAACACGCGCCGCCTCGGCATGCTGCTGGCCGCGCTGTGCAGCCTCGCCGGCTGCAAGACCGTCGGCCCCGACTACCATCGCCCCGACAGCGCCGTGATCAACCAGCCCGGCGCGCAGAAGCCATTCGTGGACATCGTGCCGGGCACGGCAGTGGATCCACGCCGCAGCGGACCTGACGCCTGGTGGAAACTCTACGACGACCCACTGCTCAACCAACTGATCGGGGATGCGTTGCGCAACAACGCCGGCCTGCGCGAAGCCACCGCCAACCTCGGACTCGCCTCGGACATCTACGACCAGGCAATCAACGCCGGCGGCTTCACCTATGGCGCCGACGCGGAGGCCTTTCGCGGCCTGATTCCGGCCGAAAGCCTGCTGATGTTCGACCAGCTTCCCGTGTCCAACGTCGCCACCGGCAAGCTCAGCGCCAGCTACGAATTTGACCTCTTCGGCAAGCTCAGGCGCGCCAGCGAAGCGGCCCAGGCTGACAGCGAGGCGGTGCAGGACGCGCTCGACATGGCGCGCATCACCGTCGTCGCGCAGGTGGCCGGCAGCTATCTCGAAAGCTGCCACGCCAACCGCGAGATCGTGATCGCGCGGCAATCGCTGACGCTGCAACAGCGCGGCATGGACGTCGCCCAACGGCTGTTCGATGCCGGCCGCGGCACCCGCACCGACGTGACCCGGGCCAGGGCCCAGTTCGACCTGCTGAGTGCGAGCCTGCCGCCGCTGCTCGCACAGAAGAAGACCGCCCAGTACGCACTCGCCGCGCTGCTGGGCCACACGCCAGGCGACCTTCCGCCCGGCGTCGACGCCTGCCAGGAAGCCCCGGCGCTCAAGCAGGCCATCCCGGTGGGCAACGGCATGGTGTTGCTGCAGCGCCGACCGGACGTGCGGGCGGCAGAGCGCCGACTGGTGGCGGCCACGGCACGCATCGGCGTGGCCGTGGCCGATCTCTATCCCGACGTCAAGCTGGGCGGCTCGGTGGGTGCCTTTGGCCTGCTCGATGACATCGGCGAAGCACCGACGCGCTCGTGGCAGATCGGCCCGCTGATCTCATGGACGTTCCCCTCCAGAAGAGCCCATGCGCAGGTGCGTGCCGCCGAAGCCGGAGCCGACGCGCAGCTGGCCGCTTTCGACCAGACCGTGCTCAACGCCCTGCGCGACACGCAAACCGCACTCACCGGCTACGCGCAATTGCTGGATCGGCAACAGGCGCTGCACGAAGCCGCTGCCGAGGCACGCGAGGCGGCATCCCAGGATCGCCAGCTGTATCGGGGCGGTCGCGCACCGTACCTGACCAGTCTCGACGCCGAACGCACGCTGGCCAGCACCGAAGCGGCCGCTGCTGCCGCCGATGCGCAGGTATCGCTGGCGCAGATCAGGCTGTTCCTTGCCCTGGGCGGGGGCTGGCAGAGCGCGCGCCAGATGCCGGTCGTCCCGCACGACGCAGCGCGCGCCCCGCAAGACGGGCGAGCACGCGCGAACTACAAGCCCACTCCATAACAGGCCGACACCCCGTCGGTGCTGGTGCTAGGCAATGGAACCCGAGGTGCCGTGCCATAGCACTACTGTATCACTAAGTTTGTCTTGCTATCGATCCGCAACAAGGACACTGCGGGAGCGTTCTGGCGATCGTTCGTGCCAGTCGATAGCGGCAGGTCGCGATGGAGGTAGGCTCCGGTAATGTAGGTCTGCGCGGTGCTTGCCGCATAGTGCGGATACATCATCCGCGCGACATCCTCGAACTGGCCGCGATCCGTCGCGCCTTCGGCAAACACCAGCAAGGCCACTACCGCGCCACAACGCTCGCAATGTACTTCTTCGACGGGGATGGTACCTGCGGGCACGGCAGTCCTTGCTGACAGGGGTGTTGGCGTGCTGCTCGGACCACCTACTGACTCCAGCACCCTTACGATCTCGTGCGACAGCGGTTCCAATATCTCGCGCCTTTTGGCGAACATCACCTCCCGTTCGTCGCCGGCGATTTCGGTGACAACGCAGGTTTCACCCGACGCGGTGCCGGTGACACACAGGCGCCCCAACTCACCCAGTTCGGCGTGGCGGAAGACGTAGGCGATACCATAGGGCTAAGGGGCATGGTGGAAGGACACGTTCGGGGGTAGTTTCAATCCCGCTGCCGCCTCGGTGGGTGAAGATCATGCGAGATTCCGCTGGAATACATGGTGGCCTCAGACTCGTTAGCGCATGCTCCGGAGCACCGATCTGACCGGCTGCAAGGCGGGTAGCAACCTTGCCATGTACCGCTCGACCGGAAACACGAACAGACCACGAAAATTCACGAGACCTTCCTGAATCGGCGCGATATGGCGAAGATTTTCAGGCACCGCAAGGGCCGCCATATCCGCGGGCAGCGTCGTGAGCGACTGCTGCATGCGTGCCGTCGTCCACGCCATCACGATATTGCTCAGCAACGTGATAGACGAAGAGACGCCTCGGAGCCGGACGGGGCTCAGCTGATGCCGCGGCACTTTGCCCGTCTCCAGCGCATGTTCCAGCACATGGACACGTTCACCATGGTTGAGGGTGCGCAGGATTTCCCGACGGAAGTCGGGCAGCGTGAACCAGCGGCACAAGTAGAGCGTGAGTAGCAACCGCCCGATCTGGACGCCGGCGTCATACAACTGCTCGCCGGTCGCGGCGGAGCCGAAGCGGGACAGGACGTCGACGGCGCTGGCCTTGCCCATATGGGTGGATGCCGCCATGCGGACCCATTCATCCCAGACCGCCTCCACCTTCTCGGGGTGGACGCGATTTCTGGCGATGACGCTGCTCAACCCCTCGGGCACCGTCATCGCTGGGGTTACATACAGTTTGTGCGCACTCGCATCACGCAACCGCGGACACACATCCTTGCCCACCGATTTTCCCAGAAACATGCCGAATTCGGTTTGGCCGTGCGTATCCACCGCCAGTTGGTTGATCGTGACGGCACTCTGCCGCAGCACGCCTTCCAGCGCGACGCCCGCCTGGCGTTCGCCGAGCACGATCGGCTGGTCGTAGAAGATACCCCAGCGGTCATGGATGTGCGTGTAGATGCCAATGGACTTCTTCTTCGTGCGTGGATCGCGCCGGACCAGATGGCTGCTCTTGACCGTTTCACGGCTCATCATGTCCGCCGACGCCAGGTCGGCGCGTCCCCAGCATTCGGCGATGGGGTGACTGTGCATGTACTCGAAGACGGCCGTATTGGCCTCGCGTAGGCGCTTTTCCTGGGCGATCCAGCGCATGCTCTGGTTGACGGCATCGGCGGAGAGGCCCGGCAGCATCCGTGCCGTATCGGTCGCCGACAGTGCGGTGCCGTGAGCGAGAAGACCCGCATACACCAAGCGCAGCTCATCAATCGAGCGCGGCTCGCGGCCCAGCAGCGTCCAGCTAAACCGCGTGTGGCTGTCCACCGCCATCATGACGCCCGGCAGCTCTTCCGCGCCCATGCGTTCCATCAGCGCCTCCCGAAGCATCATCACAGGTTCGGGGACGTCCTCGGCCAGGAGTTTGGCCATGTGCACGCCGTACCTGTCCACGGTGACGTCACCCGCTTTGGCCGCTTCGCTCAGGTGTTGGAGCTGCTTGGACACTTCCTCGACCAAGGGGCCAGTGAATTCCTTCGCATCGCGGGGCAGCTTCAAGCGTGCGTAATGATGTGCCTTGCTCTTGCCCCACTCTGCGGGCGAAATCAACATGCTTTCCCGGCTGCGGAAGCTGAAGCTATGCGCGATATACACGCTGCCATTCTTCAGCGCCCGCCGCAGCGCAAGGAGCGTGGCCACCTCGAAAGCCTGCAAAGCGCGTTGCCGATCAGGATCACTCAGCAGGTCGTTCCACACCTTGCCGAGGTGAACAGGAATCGCCTCGGGGAGTACTGGTTTGCGCTGCAGGTATATCTCGCGCAGGGCATCCAGCGCCTGGCGAACGGGGTGCGGTGCCACGCTCTCAAAGGGAAGCGCGCAAAGCATTTTGAGAAGAGAGCGCGAGTGGCGGTTGTTCTGGACCAGTAACTGCTCGCGGGTCAGGCGGGCCCGGCTGAGTTTCTTGCCGCCACCCACCTGTTCCACGGCACGCAGGATCGCTGCGCGCAGATCATTCTCGCCCAATGAGCGGTCGAGTGCCAGCTCGCGCACCTCCTTGGCAAACGTGGTCAGCGTGCGCGCGCGGGCCTCCGCGGACTGAACCACGGCACGCATGCCGTTGCCCCACAGGTCGGCCACGTGTTGGCGGGTCATCGCCAGCAACCGGTCCGTCGCCGTGCACAGCGCGGTCTGTAGGTAGCAGGCGACCTCGATGGTTCGGCGGGTCCCCGCCATGCGCTTGCTGACCGAGGGCGGTCGATCCGCCATGGCCTGGGCGTAATGGCGCTTGATGTGATCCGACACGGAGGGCGTGGGGTGCGCGGCCACGCCCAACTGCTTCAACTGCTGGATCCGCTCGAACTGTTCGCGAAGCTGGGGGAGCGACTGTCGGCGCGGCGCTTGCGAGAGCCACTCCTGGAAAGAGAGTCCGGAGCGATGAGGCTCGTTGCAGACCTGCTCCCATGTTTCGAGGGCGGTGTGAGGGACTTCCTTATGAAGCATGGCGCTGAGGTCATCCTCGGCCAGCTTCAGCGCCACATCGATGGCGCTCTTCAAGGGGCGCTCGCCCTCGATGAGGATGCCGTGTTCATAAATCCATGTTTTGACGTGCGTCATCAGACGATGACGATCAAACTCGGACAGGACTTCGACTCGCAGATGACGCACTAGCGCACGACGCTGGTGTTCGGACATGCGCGTAAAACCCAGCGTCTCCATGGCTGCGTTTTGGTGCGCGAACAAGGTCGGACGGCGGCGGTACAACGAGCGGAGCGAGGCGATGTCTGGCGTGGCAAGCCCGAACGTTTTCCCCACATGTGTCCAAAGCTCGGCGGGGACCACCTTGACGGCGGCAAGCACGCTGCCGGTCATGCGAATGAATCCGATCTGCAGCGCCAAACCGAGACGATGCAACGTGTCGCGCTTGGCGAGGATGGCGCGTCGTTCCTTCGGTGAGTAGGTGAAGAAGGCATTGAGCTCGAATTGGTTGAGCTCCTTGGGGATGGAGCGAAGCCCAAGATACGGCGTCTGCCAGTACTGCATGCCTGCCTCCAGCCTTTCCGTGGGAGAAGCTTGGAGGCTAACAGCAAATCGTTGATTTTATGAAGTTTGTCTCTTTGGTAGCTGAAGCATTTCTTTTAGAATCAAAAAGTTGTGCGATGAGGGCAAGCGTTACTATTTGCACCGAAATCAAGGTGACACCGACGAGGCGACGTTCCGGTTCGCCGACTACTGCCTGGACCCGCTCGACCGCACGCTGCGCAACGGGCGCGGCGAGGCGGTCGCGCTGACCACCGGCGAGTACGAGCTGCTGCGCGTGTTCGTCGAGCACCCCAACCGGGTGCTGTCGCGCGACGACCTGATGGAGCGCATCCACGGCCGCGACGCCGGCCCGTTCGACCGCGCCATCGACGTGCAGATCGCGCGCCTGCGCCGCAAGATCGAGCCGGACGCGGCGAACCCCGCCTTGATCAAGTCGGTGCGCGGCGTCGGCTACCTGCTGGCGGCCCGCGTGCAGAAGGGCGAGTGAATGGACGCGCCCTCCCCCACCGCCGTCAGCCTGGCCATGCTGAACACCTGGTTCGGCATTTCCCCCGACGCGATGATCGCCGTGAACCAGGACGGCACCATCGTGTTCGCCAACGCGCAGGCCGGGCGCATGTTCGGCTACGAGGACGGCACCCTGCCCGGGCTGGCGCTGGAGGCGCTGCTGCCGGAACCGCTGCGGCACGCCCACCGCATGCACCGCCGCGACTTCATGGCCAACCCGCGCGCGCGCCCGATGGGCATCGGCTACGAGCTGATGGGCGTCAGGCGCAACGGCAAGTCGTTCCCGGTCGAGATCGGCCTGAGCCCGATCGCCACCGAGATCGGCACCATCGCGATCGCCTCGGTGCGCGACATCTCCGAGACGCGGCGGGTACGGCAGGCGCTCGCGCGCGCGCGGCGCGACAACTTCCTCGCGCAGATCGGCCGGCTCGCGCTGGAGTCGCCGGACTACGAACTGGCGGTCCGCCGGATACCGGAGCTGGTCGCGGCGGCGCTGGAGGTGCAGGCCGTCGCGATCTTCGCCACCGACTGGCACGGCAACGAGCTGCGCGTGCGCGCCACCACCGGGCTGCATGGGCAGGCCGCGCAGGCGATCGCAGCGAGGGTTGGGGTGGGGTGCTCTTGATCTTGCTGTTGCTTCTGCGCGCTTGGAGCGCGCTGCTTTTCCCGGGGCCCCTCGGCGACGGTGAGGCGGGGACGAGGAGGCCGCGCAGCGGGCGAGCCCACGGATGGGCTCGCCTTTTCGCGCGGGCAGGAGCCCGCTCGAAAAGCCCGGCCCCGACTCACGGACTTTCCGTCCATGGATGGACGGAAAGCGTCGCCGCGGGGTGGCTGGCGATGCCGCCGGGGAAGGAGAACTGCTTGAACAGCCGCTGCAGGCCCGCCTCGTCTTCGCCGACCTCCGGGTAGATCTCGCTGTAGGTGCCGTCCAGGTAGGCATTGGCGACCACCGCCGGCCCGCCGTGCCCGGGGCCGGAGAGATAGATCATGTCGAGGCCGTGCTGGCGAATCGCGCGGTTCAAGTGCGCGTAGATGAAGTTCTGCCCCGGCGTGGTGCCCCAGTGGCCGACCAGCGTGTGCTTCACGTGCTCGAGTTTCAGCGGCTCGCGCAGCAAGGGATTCGCGCGCAGGTAGATCTGGCCGACCGCAAGATAATTGGCCGCACGCCACCAGGCGTCGACGCCCTGCAGCAGCTTCGGATCGGTCGCGCCGCGACAGGTTCCGGTCTTCATTCCGCGACTCGCTTCCGCAGGGTGAAAGGGTGTGATGCCACGTCGCCCGCCCTGCCTTCGGCGCGACGGCGGGCCGATATCAGCATGCGGCCATGGCCTGCCTGTTGATCTCGATCAACACCACCGCGGCCTGCCGGCGCGCCGCGCCTGCGACAAACCGCCATCGTGCTTCGCCGGTGGACCTGACGTAAATCAGGGTTGCGCCGATACGGGCGGCGCAGAATTCCCCCGAACCCGTTTTCCACCAGGAGCCACACCCATGCGCAAACTGATTGTCCTCGCCCTGCTCGGCCTCGCCACCACCCCGCTGATGGCCGCCGAGTGCGCCACCACGGTCGAGGCGAACGATGCGATGCAGTACAACACCAAGTCGATCACCGTGCCGAAGGCCTGCAAGAGCTTCAAGGTCACGCTCAAGCACGTCGGCAAGCTGCCGGCCGCCGCGATGGGCCACAACTGGGTGCTGTCCACCGCCGCCGACGAGGCCGGCGTGATCGCCGACGGCGCCAAGGCCGGCCCGGCCAGCAACTACGAGAAGGCCGGCGACGCGCGCATCCTCGCCCACACCAAGCTGATCGGCGGCGGCCAGTCCGACACCGCCACGGTCGACGTGACCAAGCTCAAGGCCGGCGAGCAGTACGCCTTCTTCTGCACCTTCCCCGGCCATGCCGCGCTGATGAAGGGCACGCTGAGCGTGGGCAAGTAAGCCCGCCCCGCGGCCGCCATCCCGAACGCCCCGGCCGGCGCAGGCGCGCCGGCCGGGGCCATGCTGGAACCGTCATGGACAACACCTCGCCGGCGCTTTCCCCGCCACGCGATGCCGGGCGCCACTGGGTGCGCGGTGCACTGGAGATGCTGGCGCAGGAGGCCGCGCGTTCGGCCGACACCCACCTGCTCAAGCTGGAGTTTCCCGGCTTCCCGGGCATCGACTTCTACTTCAAAGACGAGTCGGCGCACCCCAGCGGCAGCCTGAAGCATCGCCTCGCCCGCTCGCTCTACCTCTACGCCCTGTGCAATGGCCGCCTGCGCGAAGGCCAGGCGGTGGTCGACGCGTCCTCCGGCAGCACGGCGATTTCCGAAGCCTGGTTCGCGCGTCTGCTCGGGTTGTCCTTCACCGCGGTGATGCCCACCTGCACCGCGCCGCGCAAGATCCGCGACGTGCAGGCGCTGGGCGGACGCTGCGACCTCGTGGAGGATCCGGCCCAGGTGCACGCCCGCGCCGCCGAGCACGCCGCGCGCGGCGCCTGCCATCTCGACCAGTTCGGCCTCGCCGAACGCGCCACCGACTGGCGCGGCAACAACAACATCGCCGAGTCGATCATCCAGCAGATGGCGCGCGAACCGCAGCCGGTGCCGGCGTGGATCGTCTGCGGCGCCGGCACCGGCGGCACCTCGGCCACGATCGGCCGCTATCTGCGCTACCGCCGCCTGGACACCCGGCTGTGCGTGGCTGAACCGGCCGGCAGCGGCTACGCCGAGGGCTGGCGCACGCGCGACCGCAACGCGGTGGCGCGCCTGCCCACCCTGATCGAAGGCATCGGCCGCCCGCGCGTGGAGCCGGGCTTCCTGTTCGAAGTGGTCGACCACGTGATCGAGGTACCCGACGCCGCCTCGATCGCCGCGGCATGGCTGCTGGAGGATCTGCTCGGCCGCCGCTACGGCGGTTCCTCCGGCACCAATCTGGTCGCCTGCCTGCAACTGGCGGCCGACATGCACGCCCGCGGCGAGTGCGGCAGCATCGTGAGCCTGTTGTGCGACCCCGGCGAGCGCTACGCGGAAACCTTGTTCGACCCAGCCTGGCTGGCGGCGCGCGGCATCGGGCTCGCGCCGATGTGCAAGGCGCTGCAGCAATGCCTCGCCAGCGGTTGCTGGAAGCCGTTGTCTAAGCCGGGCTGACCGGCGTCAAGGCGCGCATGCCCGCGGGTAGCGCGCCTTGCAGCATGAGCCGCCACGACCTGTGATCCTTCCTCGACTGGTTCGAACGCCAGCAGCAACTGCTGCGCATGCAGGCGCCGATCGACTCCCATCTCGAAACCACGGCGCTGTGCCACCGCACCCCGCGCAAAGGCGGACCCGCCCTGCTGATCGAGCGCCGGCCTGGACAAGGCGGTGAACTGAACCTTGAAGCGCTGGCATGCGCTGGCCAGCGTCGCCGACGATAGCCGCTACCCGATCGACAACAACCCGATCGAAAACGCCATCCGGCCCATCGTAGCTTTCGACGCCAGCGTTGGATCCATGTCTACGACATCCCACCACTTTCGAGTACACAGTGGTTTGGAGTCCGCCTCCCCGGGCCGGTGGAGATTGGGCTTGAAGAAGCGTTTTTCCGAAGAGCGGATCTTCGGTTGGTCGCCTCAACGGATCACAACCGTTACGGTCACCATCGCCTGATCCCATAGCAGCCGGCTCCTGCGCCTATCCACCCTCACACCGACGACGGATGCGATGGCTGATCGGCCTGGCTCGGCCGCTCGACGGGCGTTGCCACGTATGCCCGAACTCATCAGGCTGCTGCGCAAATGCGGGGCGGCACCACCAATGAGCGACACCCAGTCGCGTGCACTTCACGACCCAACAGATGGGCCATAACAAAAAAGCAGCAATTCGTGTCACAGCCCGAGGCAGCATAAAGCGTCAAAAGTGACACTTTATGGTGATTTGTCCACGTGTGCGGATGCGACGACTTGATGGCGCGCCCGGAGGGATTCGAACCCCCGACCAATGGCTTCGGAAGCCACTACTCTATCCGGCTGAGCTACGGGCGCGTGGTGTTGCGGCACTGCGCGCGGGTCGTTGCGGCCCGCGGCGGGTGGGCAGTATAGCGGAGATGGGCGGCAAACTTCCTCTTTCCGAGCCTACCAGCGAGAGGGGCAGGATGTGCGACGTATTCGTGGGTCGGGATTCATCCCGACTTGCTTTCAGAGCGTCGGGCTGAAGCCCGACCTACGGGCGGCTCGCGTCTGGTGATTGCGCGCGAGTGTCGAAGAGCCCCTCTCCCCCGGCCCCTCTTCCTCGCTCCTCTACGCGGAAAGAGCACATGGATGTGCTCGGTTTTAGGGAGCGAGGAAAGCAGGGCCATCCATGGCCCTTCCCCGCGTCCGCGAGCGGGAGCGGGAGCGGGGAGAAAGCGCGATCAGCGGGCCTTGAACAGCGTGGTGAGGGTGTCGGGCTTGCTGGTGTCGCGGACGAGGTGGGGGTACTTCAGGCCGTCGTGGTAGTCGAGGCGGAGGGTCTTGTACTCGTCGAAGTTCTTCACCAGCAGTTCGATGGGCTGGTTCTTGTCCTTCGCGGCGGCGGTGACGGCGTCCTTCAGCGCGTCGGCGTCGTAGTCGTGGCCGTTGACGGCGACGATGGTCATGCTGGGCGACAGGCCGGCCTTGAACGCGGGGCCGTCCCACAGCACGTCGGCGATCTGGCCGCCCTTGCCCACCGACAGGCCCAGCGAGTAGGTGAGGTCGGCGGCGTGGCGACGCGCTTCCATGGCCTTCACCGCGGCGCTGGGCTGGTCGGTGTAGACGAGCTTCCAGCCGTGCGCTTCGAAGCCGCCGATGAGCGGGCCGTGGCCGTCGAGGCGCTCGCGCAGGTACTTCGCCCAGTCGTACGGGGCGATGGCGTTCAGCGTCTTCACCACGTCGTCGAAGGTGTAGGTGTTGGTGACGAAGCTGCCGTTGTCCATGCCGAAGAAGTCCCTGGCGAAGTCGTCGATGCTCTTCTTGCCGCCGGAGAGCTCGCGCAGCTTGCCGTCCACGTCCAGCCAGATCAGCTGGCCGGCGCTGTAGTAGTCCTCGCTGCCCTGGTAGTTGCGGTAGGGCAGCGGCGCGCGCTGGGCGATGGTGGGGTCGTTGGTGGTGTCCTGCACGTTGCGCCAGCTGGCGAGGCCGGGGCGGCCCTTGTCGTAGGTGGCGGCCACGAAGGCCCACATGTCGTGCGCCTGCTCGGTGTCCCACAGGCCCGAGCGCGAGGCCATCACCTGGCCCCAGAACTGGGTCTGGCCTTCGTACACCCACAAGAGCGTGTCGCTCATCGGCACGTTGAAGTTCGGCGTCCACAGGTCGGCGCCGCGGCGGTACTTGCCGTCCCAGGAGTGGTTGAACTCGTGCGAGAACAGGTCGCGGCCCAGCGCGTTCTTCTTCCACTCGGTGAAGAAGTCGGCCGAGGTGCCGTCCTCGCTGGACTGGTGGTGCTCCAGGCCGTTGCCGCTCATCTTGTCGCTGAGCGAGACGAGGAAGTCGTAGTGGTCGTAGTGGTGCGCGCCGTACAGCTTGTACATCTGCTGCACCAGCTCGCGGAACGGCTTGATCTGCTCGGGCTTGATCTCGAGGTACTTCGGCGCGTCGGCCACGATGTCCATGTGCACCGGCGTCTTCGCGCCCGGATCGAGGTCGATGCGCTTGAAGTACTTGCCGGCGTAGATCGGCGAATCCACCAGGGTGTTGAAGGTGGTGGGCTTGAAGTGCACGGTGTCGCCGTCGCGCGACGCCACCTCCAGCGCGCTGCCGAACTGCCAGCCGGCGGGGAAGGTCACGCTCGCCGCGGTCTTGATCTGGCGCGTGTAGTAGCCGGCGGGGTACAGCGTGTTCGCGTTCCACTGCAGGTTCAGCATCTCCGGCGTCATCACCACGCGGCCCTCGCCGCGGTTCTGCGGCGAGAGGAACTGGAAGTCCACTTCCACGCTGCCGGCGCCGGCCGGCACGTCGATGTGGAAGGCGTAGACGTTGAGCGGGTCGCGCACCCACGGCAGCACCTTGCCGTTCGCCTTCACCACCAGGCCGGCGAACTTGTCGATCGGGCCGGTGGGCGAGTGGTTGCCGGGAATCCACTGCGGGTACAGCAGGGTCAGCGGGCCGGGCTGGGCCGGCACCACCTCGTGCACGCGGAACACGCGATGGGCAACATCGGTGGCATCCACGCTGATCTGCAGCGTGCCCGGGTAGGCCACGTCCTGCGGCGGCGGCACATCGGCGACGGCGGCGAAACTGACGAGGCCAAGGGCGCTGGCGGCGAGGGCGGAGGCGAGGCGGGTGGCTTTCAATGGATTCTCCCAAAGGCAACGGCCCGCGCGACACGGAAGCGCGGGCATGAAGGCCGATGCTAGAGCGGCCGCGAGGTGGGCTCCCCTGCCAGAGGTCATGGCGTGGGTTGTAGGAGCGCACCCCCGGATCAAGTCCGGGGGTGCGCTCCTACGCGGCCCGAGGCGGGCGACACGCATCGGCGCTCACGCCGGCGGCGCGGCGCAGGCCATCGCCTCGGCGACCACCTGCGGCGGAAAGCCCACGCGCGCCAAGAGGCGGATCGCGTTGCGTGCGGTGGCCGGACCGGGGCGCAGGCGGTAGTCGAACCAGCCTTCCGCATCCGGGTCTTCCTGGAAGTGGCAGAGTGCGTAGCGGCCCTGCAGCAGGGCCTGCAGCTCGACGTCGTGGGTGGTGACCAGCACCAGCGCATGCTCGCCCAGCGCGCGCAGCACCGCGCAGGCGATGGCGATGCGCTCCACCGTGTTGGTGCCGCTGAAGGGTTCGTCCAGCACGATCAGGCCGCCTGCTCCGGCCGCGAGGTAGCCGCGGATCGCCTCGATCTGCGCAAAGTACAGGCTCTTGCCGCTCGCCACCGACTGCTCGCCCTGTACCGCCGCGCGCACCGGCACGCGCGGCAGCACCGCACGCGTAGCGAGGCAGAAGCCCGCGGTACGGCCGAGGATCGCGTTGATCGCCAGCATCTTCACGAAGGTGGTCTTGCCGGCCATGTTGGAACCGGTCACCAGCAGGCTGCGGCCATCCAGCTCGACGCTGTTGGGCACGCCCTCGGGCAAGAGCGGATGGCAGCCGTCCTCGACGGCCAGATGCAGCGTATCGGCCAGCTCGGGCGCGCAGTGGCGCGGATACATCGCCAGCGCCGAGGCCAGCGCGATCGCGGCGTCGAGTTGCGCCACCTGCGCGAAGCTTTCGCGCATGCACTCGCGCCGGGCGAAGAAGCGGTCCACCGTCCACAGGTGCACGTTGAGCTCGAACAGGCACAACAGGTTCAGCCACGGCATCAACCAGGACACGGGCTCCCGTTTGCTGGCGCGCAGCAGCCACAGCGGGCGGCGCGCGGCATCGCGGGCGGCCCGCTCCTCGCGCAGACATGCCAGCGGCGGCAGCGCCGGTTCGCCTTCGCGCACGGCGGCCAGCGCATCGGCCGTGTCGAGCAGGCGCAGGCAGCCGTTCACCCGCTCCATCTCGCGCATCTGCTGCCAGCTGCCGCGATAGATCAGCGCGATGTTGATCGCGAGCGCGGCGATCCACCACCACGCCGACCAACCGAACATGAGCAGCCCCACCAGCGGCAGCAGCGACAACGCACCCCACAGGCCGAGCAGCCAGCGCCGCGGCGCGGCGACCGGCGCATCGCCGAACAAGGCCTCGACGACGTGCGCGTGCGCCGGTGCGCGCAAGCGCAACAACACGGCTTGCAGGCGCTCGCGCAGCGGCGCGTCGTCGCGCAGGCGCCGGTGCAGCGCATGGCGCGCGGCCAGCTCGGCAGGGTCGTCCACGTATTCGTGCAGCAGCCGGTACAGCGCCTGGCTGCCCAGCGGCGTCACCGTGGTGTCGAGCCGCGCGAACAGGCGCGGGAACTCCAGGTCGGCCCAGGTCTTGTCGTCCACGCAAGCGCCATCGCCGCGATCCAGCTCGAACCAGCGCGCGGCGAACGGCGCGTGCTTCTCGCCCGGCTGGCCCCACTGCGCGCGCAGTTCGGCGAGCGCGCGGCGGCGGGGTTGCAGGGTATCGAGTGTGCGTTGCGCGAGATCCCGCACGAAGAAACCGATGGACATCTTGCCTCCGCGACATGCGATGTAGGAGCGCACCCAGTGTGCGATGAGGCCTTTGGCGAGTTGTCATTCGCGCACAGAGCTCGCCCCGGACTTGATCCGGGGGTGCGCTCCTACGATCGCTCGCTTTCGAGCCTGCTGTGCCGCATGCCGTAGCCGAAATAGATCAGGCAGCCCAGCGCCATCCAGATCACGAAACGCTCGAAGGTGATCGCGGGCAGGCCGCCGATGCGCTGCCAGCCGTGCGCATCCGGCCACGGCAGGCCGAAGATCAGCAGCAGCGAGAACGCCACGCCCAGCGGCGCCAGCAGCGCGATCCACGGCATGCGGAAGCTGCGCGGCAGCTGGGGCTTGCGGATGCGCAGCACCAGCACCGCCGAGCAGATGATGATGAAGGCGGAAAGCGTGCCGATGTTGACCAGCTCGGCCACCTCGCCGATCGGCAGCAGGCCCGCCACGATCGCGGTGAACACGCCGAGGATCACGGTGGGCCGCGCCGGCGTGCCGAAACGCGGGCTGACCCTGGCGAACCACGTGGGCAAGAGGCCGTCGCGCGCCAGCGCGAACCAGATGCGCGCCGCGCCCAGCATGAAGGCGAACAGCACGCTGGTGACGCCCACCACCGCGGCCACCGCGATCGCCACGCTCACCCAGTGCAGGCCGATCGCCTCGAACGCCTGCGACACCGAGGCGTCGCCGCTCAGGTTGCTGTAGTGGGTGATGCCGGTGAGCACCAGCGACACCGCGATGTACAGCGCCATCGCCACCGCCAGCGACAGCAGCACCGCGCGCGGCAGGTCGCGCTGCGGATGCCTGGCCTCCTCCGCCGCGGTGGTCAGCGTGTCGTAGCCGAACACCGCGAAGAACACCACGCTGGCGCCGGTGAGCACGCCGGCCCAGCCGAAGTGGCCCACACCCTGCGCGTCGAACGCGCGCGGCGGGATGAACGGATGCCAGTTCGCCGCATGGATGAAGAACGCGCCCACGCCGATCACCAGCAGCACGCCCAGCACCTTGATCGTCACGATCGCGGTGTTGAAGCGCGCGCCCCATTCCATGCGCACGGTCAGCAGCAGCGCCACCGCCAGCGACACGCCGGCCGCGATCACGTTGAAGCGGTGGCCATCGCTCGGCCCCGCCACCGCCGTGCCGTGCACGCCGAACAGCTGTTGCAGGTACCAGTGCATGGTCTGCGCGCTCATGCTCTGCTGCGCCCACTCCGGCAAGTGCACGCCCGCCGAGGCCAGCAGCACCTGCACGTAGCCCGACCAGCCGATCGCCACCACCGCGACCACCAGCGCGTATTCCAGCAGCAGGTCCCAGCCGATGATCCAGGCCACGAACTCGCCCAGCACCGCGTAGCCATAGGTGTAGGCGCTGCCGGTGACCGGGATCAGCCCGGCGAACTCGGCATAGCACAGCGCAGCGCAGGCACTGCCCGCGCCCGCGATCAGGAACGACAGCGCCACCGCGGGGCCCGCGTTCATCGCCGCCTGCTGCCCGGCGAGCACGAAGATGCCCACGCCGATGATGCCGCCGATGCCAATCGCGGTGAGCTGCCACAGGCCCAGCACGCGACGGAAATCGCCGCGCTGCCCGGCCTCGCTCTGCAGCTGTTCCACGGACTTGTGGCGGAGCATTCGGCTCAGAAAGCGCATGGGCTCATTCCTGGGGGCAGTCGGCGGATCATAGCGAATCTATGTCGGCGGTCATGGGGGTGAGGCTCGTTCTTCCCTGCGGGAAGCGGGCTGTGGATGGCCGCAGTGCGGAAGGATTGAGGCCAGTGCGCTTTACTCCCCTCGCCCGCTAGCGGGCGAGGGCTTTTGCTCTTCGCGTTATCGCAAGTTTCAAAGCGGTTTCGAGCGCCTGCCGGCGCCCGAGCTACTTCTCTTTTGCTTGTCCAAAAGAGAAGTAGCCAAGAGAAAACGACACCCCGCGGCGGCGCTTTCCGTCCATCCATGGACGGAAAGTCCGTGAGCCGTGGCCGGGCTTTTCGGCCGGACTCCTGTCCGGTCGAAAAGGCGAGTCCATCCATGGCCTCGCCCGCTGCGCGGCCTGATCGCCCCCGGCTCACCGCCGCCGAGGGGCCCCGGAAAAGCGGGCGCGCATCGTGCGCGCCAGAAGCAGAGCAAGAGCAAGAGCAAGAGCAAGAGCGAAGCGCCGCAAGCTTGCGGGCTTGTCGCTCCCTCCCCTGCCTGCAGGGGAGGGTCGGGGTGGGGTGCCGTTGCTTCTGCGCGCTGGAGTGCGCTGCTTGTCCGTCGGTCCGCAACCCGTCCGCGCACCTGCAGGGCAGGGCCTGTCCCGGACTCGACCCGGGAGTGCCCTGGGGGTGCGCCAACGGGGTGACGTAGCTCTTTCCTTTGGGCCAGCCGGTACTGTCCGGGGAAAGTTGCACTGCCGACTCCCAGACGATTGCGGAGAAGGCGTCAACGGTAGTTCCGGGCCGTTGCCGATTTCAACCGCGTTGGCCGCAAGCTCGACGGTGTTTCGCCGGGATGCGGCTGCACGGGTCGTGGCCGGTCAGCGCCGGAGCGTCGGCGTGGCGCGGAAGCCGTGCACCTCCTGCGACTCCATGTCGAAGGCGAAGCCCACGATCTCGCCCGCGTCGTTGATGCCGAAGGCGGTCAGCAGGTACAGCGAGGTCGATCCCGCAACCAGGTCGTTGAGGTCGACAGCCGCGCCACCGCCCGGCCAGATCGCCGCATGCGCATCCTCGAACGGCAAGCTGCCGGAGGCGCCCACCACGTCGCCCCAGTCGTTGATGGCGAGCGCGGCGCTGTGCGGGTGGCCCGCGACGGGTGCGAGCTCGCGCATTTTCGCGGCGCGGGTCCAGATGAAGGCGCGGCTGGTCCGGTTGTCGCCGAGCACGGAGACGCCGACCACCTGCCCACGGTTGTTGATCGAGGTGGCGTGGGTGCCCATGCCGGTCGCGAAGTCGCCGGCACCGCCGAGGTTGCCGAGCACCACCGGCGTGCCGTCGCGTTCCCACATCACGGCGTGCGGGGCGGCGACGAACGGCGGCGGAATGAAGTTGTCGCAGGTACCCGAGGCGCCCACGGCCTGGCCGAGATCGTTGACCCAGTGCGCCAAGCCGACCGTATCGCCCGGCGGCAGGCGCAGTTCGCGCACGCTGCCGGTATTGGCGTTCCAGAGCACGGGCTTGTAGTCGAGCACCTGCGGGCCGGTGCCGTTGGGCGCCGGCTCTTTGGGGCAAGCGGGGTCGACCTCGCTGGTTTCCGCCGCGCCGGGAATCTGCCCGAACAGGTTCACGTTGTCGCCGACCGTGGCGTTGTTGCCGCCCAGCAGCGGCAGCAATTTCATCCGGCCGGCCTGCCACACGAACGGGCGGCACTGGCGGTCGGTGCCGTAGGCGCAAAAGTTCTCGTTGTTCGGATCCCTGGCTTCGATCTCGGTCAGCCCGCTGATCTGGCCGAACAGGTTCACGCCGTAGGCATCGCTGTTGACGCCGTCCGCGCCAATGGCGACGGCGCGGCCGCGCGACCAGGCGACCGCGTGCTCCAGGCCATCGGCGGCGTTGGAGCCCCCGACCACCAAGCCCGTCATGGCGATGGCTGCGCCCGTGCTGAAGGAGCCGCCGGGCAGGGTGCCGAGGTCGGTGATGGCGTAGCGAATCCTGCCGGTGGCGGCGGGCGCCATCGATGCGGCGTTGCCGCCCGGCGCGGCGAGGACAGGGCTGATGGAACCGGCGCACGCGCTGGCCAACGCCGCCGCGGCGATCATGAACAGTTTCCGTTGCAGCTTCATGGGGCACCTCCAGGTGAGGAACGGGATGCGGACGGCGAGTCGCCGGCCTCACGGATGAAGGCGTAAACAACCGCCGAATCCGGACATGCCCGGACCTGGTCGGCGTCGAACCCCGGCTGGCTTTCCCCTTCTCCCTCGGGGAGAAGGGTTTCTTCGCCGAACACCACAGAATGCCGGTTGAGTCTCGTCGCAATCAGGTGTCCGGATTCCAGCGGCAGGGTTGGCGGGCTGCGTGCGGACGTGTCGCGCAGGTGACGCGGATGGTGCGATCAGTCCAGGCGGGCGACTTCGGCCTTGGCCTGCTTCAGCACCGGCAGGTCGGGATCGGCGTCCTTCCATAGATCGAGTAGATCTTCGTAGGCCGCGCGGGATTCGGCGCGCGCACCGGCGTCGGACAGCGCCCTCGCCCGTTGCAGCCGCGCCATCGGGCCGATCGGATAATTCAGCGCGAGGCCCGGATGATCCAGGACTTTCTGGAATTCGGCCGCCGCCTTGCGGCTCTCGTGCAGCGCCAGGTACGCCTCGCCGCGCACGTAGATCGGGTACATCGAGGTCCAGCCGAGTTCGCCCGACCGCGTCACCCCGAATTCGTACGGCGTGGCGGATTTCAACACCGTCAAGGCTTCGGCCGGATGCCCCTGCGCGAGCGCGAGCTTGGCGCGCAAGGCGGGCAGGTAATTGGACTGCGCGAGCGTATCTTCGGGAAACCCGTTCGCCAGGTTGTCCGCGAGCGCTTGCGCCTGTGCGAGGTTGCCCGAGATGGCGAACGCCAGCGCGGCGCCGAATTGCACGTCGCGGCTGGGTGAGCGGTGCACCGCCGCTCCGGCGCGCTGTTCCGCTTCGTCCGCATTGCCGAACAGCGCCTCGCGCAGGGCGGACATCGCCAGGTAGGTCGCCGTGGCCTCTTGCGCGCCCGCGCGTTGCGCGGCATCCATCGCCTGTTCCGAGGCGTTTCGCGCTTTCGCCAGCTGCCCGTGGTACGCCGCGGTTTCGGCCGCGTAGGCGAGCATCGGGTCCTCGAGCCCCGGCTGGCCCCTGGACGCTGCGAGCTGCCGCGCCATGCCGGCGGCATCGTGTTGCAGGAAGGCAAGCTGGTAGAGATTGTAGGCAAAGAATTCCGACTGCAGGTCGAGCTTGCGGGCCTGCTCGTAGGTGGCTTGCGCGTCGCTGAAACGGTTCAGCGCGATGTAGTCGTCCATCAGGAACGAATACGTGACGGGCATCGTGGGCATCAGGCGGATCGATTCGATGGCCTGCGCGGCGGATTTGTCGAACTCGCCGATCACGGGATAGATCGAACCCGCCAGCATGGTGCGCGGCAGCGGCGCGCGGGGATACGCCTGGATCCACGCGAGGCTGGCCTGGACGGCCATGTCGATGTTGCCGATCCCCGATTTGCCGTAGCGGGCCGTGATGAAGTACCGCTCCGGCTCGCTGACCCTGTCGCGCAATGCGTAGGCTTGCCTGGCGGCGTCGGCTGCAAGCCCCGATTCGCCCAGGGTGGTGTACGCGACCGTGAGCGCGCCGTAGGCCAGCGCGAAATGCGGATCGAGCTCGATGGCGTGCTTGAAGTGCAGGATCGCCGCGGGAATATCGCTGCCGCTGGACAGTATCCGCTGGCCTTCGCTGTAGGCCTTCAGCGCATCCAGCGACGGGGTGGTGGCTTGTTCCAGCGGGGTATCGAATGTTCGTACCGAACGCAGCGACTCGCCCAGTTTTCCGCGCAGGGATGACGAGATGTCGCCCAGGGCATCCAGCACGCGATTCTTGTCCGCGGCTTCGGCTTGCGCGCTCGCGAGCGTCTTGCCGCTCGCGCAGTCCACGGCCCGAAGCGTGAGTTGATAAGGCGCCCCGACTTGCGCGATGGAGCCTTCGACCACCGCCGCGCCGCCGACCCGCTGGCACAGATCGAGTGCGATCTCGGGCGTGAGCGCCGCATCGATCTTCCGGTTCATCAACGCCAGCGTTTTGCGGACGAGTCCTTCCGGGATGATGCTGAGGAAGGGCGACTGTTCGAGTTGCACCGAAAGGCCCTGCCGCAGCGCGCCGTCGAACACCGGGTCGCCGGTGCGGTTGGCGAAGTCGGCCAGCACGAGGGTGTCCTTGTCGGTCAGTGCGCGCGCCGGAGGTGCGAGCCAGGACCATGCGGCCGCGGCCGCCGCGCCGGCGACCACGCAGGCCGCGGCGAGCCTCCGCGCGCGTCGCGACTCGAAGGCGCCGGCCACGAAACCGACCCAGCCGCGGCGCACGGCCAGCGCCGACAACTGCCGCTGCAGCTCGGCGACGCTTTGCCAGCGGTGCGCCGGATCCTGCTGCAGGCAGCGTTCGATCAGCGCGTCGAGCCGGCGCGACGGGAGGCGTTCGCGCCGCAGGTCCGCGCGGCTGCCGGTCAGCATTTCGTGCAGCACGCAGCCGAACGACCAGATGTCCGAACGCGGATCGGCCGGCTGGCCGCGCCGCTGTTCCGGCGAGGCATAGGCGGGCGTGCCCAGCACGTGGCCGGTGGCGGTGCGGGTTTCGTCCTCGACCGATTTCGCCAGGCCGAAATCCAGGATCTTGACGCCGGACGGGGCGAGCATGACGTTGCCGGGCTTGAGGTCCCGGTGCACGATGCCCTTGGCGTGCGCCGCCGCCAGTGCGGCCAGCATCTGCGCGGCGAGCGCGAGCGCCGTCCGGGCCGGCAGCGGGCCCTTCGCGAGCCGCGCGGCGAGCGTCTCGCCTTCCACCAGCTCCATCACCATGTAGTTCGGGCCGATGTCGTACAGCGTGCAGACGTGGGGGTGGTTGAGCGCGGAAATCGCGCGCGCCTCGCGCCGGAAGTGCGCGGTGAAGCGCTCGCGCACGAGCTTGATCGCGACGGCGCGGTCGAGGCGCGTGTCGAGCGCCCGATAGACCTCGCCCATGCCGCCTTCGCCGATGCGTTCCCCGATGCGGTAGGGCCCGAGTCGGGTGCCTTCGGCCAACGCCGGGCCCGCCGCCGCGGCCAGCCGCGACAGCACGCCCGGAACGGCCGGCCGTTCGAGGAAGGGGCTTTGCGTCGACTGCGCGAGCAACGACTCCACTTCGCGCCGCAACTCCGGATCCGCCTGCGCAAGCAGCGCGGCGCGTTCCTCGGCACCGACCTCGCGCACCGAGTGGTAGAGCTCGGCAATCTGCTGGAAGCGCGCGGGGATCATTGCGTGGAAGCCCCCTATGGCTGGCTCAGTTCCCGCAGCAGCCAGGCCTTGGCGAGATCCCAGTCGCGGCGGACCGTGCGCGCCGCGATGCCCAGCGTCGCGGCGATCTCGTCCTCGGTCAAGCCGCCGAAATAGCGCAGCTCCACCACTTGCGCCTGGCGCGGAGCGAGCTGCGAAAACGAGGTCAGCGCATCGTCCAGGGCCAGAACGGTGCGATCCGGCGTGCCCGACACGAGCGCCGCCTCGTCCAGGTCGACCTGCTGCGCGCCGCCGCCGCGCTTGTGCGCCTCGCGCTCGCGCGCGGCGTCCACCAGCACGCGCCGCATCATCTGCGCCGCCACCGCGAAGAACTGCGCGCGGCCGCGCCAATCGATCGCTGCCGCGTCGGCGAGGCGCAGGTAGGCCTCGTTGACCAAGGCGGTGGTCTGCAGTGCGCCGGCCTTGCGCTCGTTGCGCATGTAGCGGTGCGCGATGCGGTGCAGCTCCGCGTACACGCGCTCGGTGAGCTCGGCCAGCGCCGCCTCGTCGCCGCCGTTCCAGGCCTTCAATAGACGGGTGACGTCTGCAGCAGCCGTGTCCATATCCCTCCCCCGTTCCCGCATGCCAGCACATCCGCCGCCCGCATGGCCGCTTTGGCCGCTGCTTTCCGCCTGGGCCTGGTGGGCGGGTTCCACGTCCATGGCGCGACTGCCTGCGGCGGGCGAGGAGCCTGCCATGGCGCGTTCGCTGCGGTTCCCGACGGGCGCGCCCACCCTCGACCCGCAGGGAAAATCTCCATGAAACAGCGCGCCCTGTCCATCGCCGTCCTCTTCGCCAGTATAGCCGTCTCCGCGAGCCCGGCTGCGGCCGCGCAATCGGCTCCCGCCGCGCACGCCGGACTGTTCGACCACATGGTGGTATTCGGCGACAGCTTCAGCGACGGCGGCAATTTCTCCGTCGCGATGGGCCTGCCGGAACTTGCCCGCTTCACCACCAATCCGGGCCGGGTCGCGGCCGAGGACATCGCCAACCGTTTCGGCATGCCGCTCGCGCCCTCGCTGCTCGGCGGCAGCAATTACGCGATCGCCTTTGCCGACATCGGCGAGAACCCGCCGGACACGCCGCCGTTCGTGGTGCCGTTGCCGAGCCGGTTGGAGATGAACCTGGCCGCGAACGGCGGCAGGGCCGATGCGCGCACCCTGTACACGATCGTCGAGCAACTGGCTGCGCTCGTGCGCGAACGCCACGCTGGGGAAGCCGGCGGTGCGGCTGATCGCGAGGCCGTCGCAATGGGCTTCATCGGCGAAGGTGAGCGGCACGGCCTGCGGCGCCGACACGCCGATGTCGCCGCCGATCAACTCCGCCGCGCTGGCGAGGATGCCGCGCTCCACCCGCGCGGCCAGCGTGGCCACCACGCCCAGCGCCAGCACGGCCAGCAGCAGCGAGCCGGCCAGGGTGCGCAGTTCGGGGAGGCGCCATTCGCGGCGCAGGTTGCGGAGGGCGAGGCGCAGGAGCTTCACGACTGGGCTCCGGTGGACGTTTGCGCGACGTCCTGGCGCGTGCGTTCTCCCTCTCCCCCAGCGGTTTTACCGCTGGGGGAGAGGGTTGGGGTGAGGGGGGCTTTTGCTTCTGCGTTATCGCAAGCGACAGAGCGGTTTCGTGCCGCTGCCGCGGCCCGAGCTACTTTCTCTTTGCATGCCCAAAGAGAAAGTAGCCAAAGAGAAAGGGCACCCCGCGGCGGCGCTTTCCGTCCATCCATGGACGGAAAGTCCGTGAGCCGTGGCCGGGCTTTTCGGCCGGACTCC
>OFTX01000059.1_pt1 | contig 65571 bp, 67 predicted proteins | sample 1775051 | NCBI WGS metagenome assembly OFTX01 (sample SAMN08195772, study PRJEB24354) | sludge metagenome | isolation source: sludge from phenol fed wastewater aerobic bioreactor A | place: India: Nagpur | collected 2016-09-15 | reverse complement strand
GACTTTCCAGGAGGTGGCGAGGGCCGGGACCGGCTTGCCGTCGCCGTCGACGGCGACCAGCGGGTCGTAGACGGCCGAGAGGTACGGCCCGTCGAAGCCGATGTCGGCCAGCGAGGGGTCGTCTCCACCGGGCGAGCGATTGATACCCACCACGAAGATATCCTGGGCCCGGCCCAGCATTTGCCAGGCATCCCCGATGGCGCGGCGCGCTTCGCGCGAGCCATTCCATGCCACCACGATGCGACGAATCTCCTGTGGCAACGTCACGTTGTGCGGCAGCCCCATCACCGGCACGCCGCATGAGACGATCACGTCGCCAAGGCCGTCGACACCCAGGGCGCCAACGCCTCCCGGAGCATCCGGCTGACCAACTATACACAGGTCGGTGGCCTTGGCCACGCTCGAGAGAATGGCGACGGCCGCCCCATAGGGACTGTGCCAGTCGCCCTCGATATCGCTTTCGGCGCACACTTGAGAAAACAGGTGTTCGGCAGCGTGCAATGCCGTGCGCGAGTGCGCCTCGGTCTGGAAGTGATCGCCCGACGCTTCGCGTTGGCCCGAGTGAACAGCTCCCGGACGGTGTGGCAGGTAGATGCCGCAGAGACTGGCGTCGTGCTGGCGCGCGAGCCGGGCGCTGAAGCGAACTCGCGCCGCGCCCGTCGCCGTGTCGTCCATATGAACACAAATTCTCCGTAGGCTCATTTCGATCTCCCGACATGGGACTTCGCGAACTCGACCGCGACCTCGCGGCGCACCGAAGCCATGGCTACATTTATAGCGCCGCACACCACTTCGGTGCGCTCGCGCGGGCCGAACGGTTGACGTGAATCAAGCGCCGGCAAGACAGGAGCGCGCGGCCAAAGGCGTCGCGCTAAGGTGAAGAGACCGAAGTAACTGCCCCGACACGGAGACACCTCATGAAAACGGATACCCAGCTCCAGCGCGACGTCATGGACGAACTCGCGCGCGACACCAATATTCATGCCACCGACATCGGTGTAGAGGTTCGCGACGGCATCGTCACGCTATCCGGCGACGTGGGGAGCTTTCTGGAGAAGTGCGAGGCCGAACGCGTGGCGAGCCGCGTGGCTGGCGCACGCGCCATCGTCGTTTCGCTGGAAGTCCAGCCGGCGTCGCACGATCGCCATACGGATGCCGACATTGCGCGCGCGGCGCTGGCCATCCTGAAGTGGCACGCCGGACTGCCGCCGGACGGCATGCAAGTCAAGGTGGAGAACGGCTGGGTCACCCTCGACGGCAATGTCGAGCTCTACACGCAACGCGTACAGGCCGAGAGCGCGGTGCGCGCGCTCCGGGGGGTGAAAGGCGTCATCAACGACATCAAGGTGCAAGGCAGCCCGCATCGCCGGGAGATCGTCGGGCACATCACCGCCGCGCTGACCCGTCAGGCACAGCGCGAAGCCCAGCATCTCGACATCTCCCTGCTCGGCAACGGCGAGGTGCTGCTCACGGGCACGGTGCATTCGCTCGCCGAGAAGGAAGCGATTCGGGGCGCGGCCATGTCCACGCATGGGGTCAGCGCCGTGGTCGATCGCCTGACGGTCGCCGGACGGGCCTGCCGCGCCTGGCGCAAACCGCGCGCAATGCGCGTCGGTATCGGAGAGCAGCGATGAACACAGACCTGGAAGCCGTCGTCCTGGACATTCTCGACAGTTGTCGGGAATTGTCGCTCGCCACGCTCATGCGCGACGGCAACACGCAATCGGACGTCGTGTGCTTCGTGCACCAGGGACTCGACATCTATTTCGCCACCGCGCGCGACAGCCGCAAGATCGCCAATATCGAACACGCCGCACAGGTCTCGTTCTGCATCTACAAACCGTATACGGGATGGCCCGACATCAAGGCGATCTCGAGCCATGCGTTCGCGGAGATACTGCCGGACGAGTCGCCCGAGCGCTCGCTCGCGATACGTCTGCTCGACGCTCGCTTCCCGAACGCGTGGACGCGCATTCCCGAGCACGGGTCAAGTCGCACGACCATCGTCAAGCTGGAATCATGGGCGCTCAAGGTGCTCGACTACAGCCGCGGCTTCGGTCACACGGATATGGTCCCGGTGGCGTCGAAACGCCGCTTCGATTAGGCGCGGCGCGACTGGCCGCACGAACTGTTCAGGCGCAGGGGAGGAGTCATCATGTATCGCAACATTCTGGCGGCGTTCGATGCCAGCGAACCCTCGCAGATCGCGCTCACGCACGCGGCGCGGCTGGCCAAGGCGCTGGGCGCCAGCCTCAGAGTCGCGTATGTAGAGGTTGACCCGGCCCTGTATTTCCCATTGATGGCTGCCGCGTTGCCCTCGATCGCCGATGTCCGCGACTCGGTCGGCGCGGAGACGCTGGCAGTAAGGGAAGCGGCGCTGGACTTGCTTGCGCGAGAAGGGGTTGCAGCGGAATTCGCCACCCTGCCGCTGATCGACAGCCACACCCATATTGCCGACCGGTTGCTCTCGGAAGCGACCCGGATGAAGGCGGATCTGGTCATCTCCGGGTCCCACGGCCGCAAGGGTCTGGCGCGCCTCACGCTGGGCAGCGAAGCGAATCGCCTGCTACAGCACGCCTCGTTGCCCGTGCTCATCGTGAAGTCGCACGCCGCCTGACCCGAATGTCAAGGTCGCCCGGCGGGGCCGAACGCTTCATCCGGCGACATTGACCACCAGGAGCGGGCGATCGATCTCGCGCGCCACGCGTTCGTTTTCATGCCCCCTGAACCACGAGAACATACCGCCACGGTCCTGAGCGCCGATGACCACGATGTCGGCCCCCCATTGCGCCGCTTCCCGTTTGATGGCGGCTGCCACGTCTTCGGTCATGCGAGTGTGGGATACGAGCCGCTCGACAGCCATGCCGGCGCCGTATTCGGTCATGATGGCGACCGCACGATCCAGCACGTTTTCCGCCGACTTCACGTCCTGTGCCGGGGAGAGCACGAATTTCCTGAGTTCCGCCAGATCGACACCCCGGTCTTCGATGAACATCGCCATCAAATGAGCACGCGCCGGTGCGAGTTGCATGCCCACGCGCACGGCGTGCAACGACGCTTCGCTGCCGTCGACGGCAAAGAGGATACGCTGCGGCATGCGCAGCGTGGATGCCTCGGCAACGCTGGGCACGACCAGAATTGCCCGGTGCGTATGTTCCGCCAATGAGACGGAAACCTTCGAGGCCAGTAGCGAGAGGATGCCGGCAGACGGCTCCGCGCCAACGATGACCAGGTCGGCATTCCACTCCTCGGCCACGCGTGCGAGACCGGCCGAGATTTCGCCTTTCCCAAGCGCGGGCCCCAGCAACCGCAGTTGCACGGAGGCCCCGCTTCGCTGCAATGTCGTGCGTGCGTGCTCCAGCGCCTCGAGTTCGTCCCGTCTGAGTTCCTCGAAGGCCGCGCTGACATCCGCTTGCGTGCGCGAATGCGGCTTCAGATAAGCGGCCGGGTCTTCGAAGAAACCGAGGACGAGCACGTGCGATTGCGGCGAACACAAGCGGCTTGCGTAGTCGACCGCCTTCATTGAGGCGCCGCCGGCGTCGACGGCCACGATCACGCGTTTGAACGGCCGGGGCGCGCCCTGCGGCGACGCGGGTTTCGATTCGGGGTGCATGGTCGATTTCGCCGGGCAGGGCGATCCGTGTGAGGATGTGAACGATTAGAGCATAGATGTCTGGCTGGCCAAAGCATTGCGCTCCGTCAATATCCGGACACCAGCCAGCGGCGCATGCCTTGCGCGGCGTATGCTGGATGCGTTTCCGAACGCGGTTCGGGCAACTTTCGGTGATTTTCAGGGGACGCGATGACCGGAGCCATGCAAGACCTGTTGCCATTCGCCACGGCGCTGGCGGTCGGATTGTTGATCGGCACCGAGCGCGAGCGGCGCAAGGGCGCCACGCGTGAACGCAATGCGGCCGGCATCCGGACGTTCGCGCTCACGGCAGTGCTCGGCGCGGTGGCCATGCGGGCGGGGGGCGTCTGGATCGTCGCATCGGTCGTGCTGGCGGTTGGCGGATTGCTGAGCATTGCGTATATGCGCTCGCACGACGATCCGGGCATCACCACCGAAACCTCCCTGATCCTGACGTTGCTCCTCGGCGTGCTGGCCCATCGTTCGCCCGGCCTGACGATTGCCATCGGCGTCGCCGTGGCCGGTGTGATGCAGGTACGCTTTCATCTGCATCGCCTGGTCACGCGTGTGGTCACGGAGGCCGAGCTGCAGGACATCCTGTTGCTTGCCGTGGCGGCCCTGGTCATACTGCCCGTGCTGCCGGACCACCCGATCGATACCTTCCAGTCGTTCAATCCGTACACGATCTGGCGATTTACCGTCGTCATGCTGCTGATCGCCGTGGCGGGACATTTCGTGCAACGGGCCATGGGGCCCAATGCGGGGTTGTCGGTCACCGGATTCGCGTCCGGATTTGCGTCGAGTATCGCCACCATCAGCGCGATGGGCTCGAACGCGAAACGCAATCCCGAGTTGGTGATGCCCGCAGCGGCGGGCGCGGTCCTGTCGAGCATTGCCACCATGCTGCAACTGGCCGTGGTGATCAGCGCGATCTTTCCACCGATGCTGGTGCATCTGGCGCTGCCGCTCGGCGCCGGGGCGCTCGTGGCGCTCGTCTACGGACTGTGGGTGCTGTGGCGCGCGAGCCGCGTCGTCGCGCCACAAGCGCTCCCGGTCGGCACTGGCATCGATCTCAAGTCTGCGCTGGCCCTGACGCTGAGCATTTCGGTCGTGATGTTCGCGTCGGGGGCACTCACGCACTGGTTCGGCAACGCCGGTCTGCTCGTCGTGGCACTGGTGGGGGGACTCGCCGACGCACATTCCGTTGCCGCCAGCGCCACGGCACTCGCCGAGCAGGGCCATATGAGCCTTGCAGGCGCCAGCTTGCCGATCCTCGCCGGCGTATCCTCCAACGCGCTCGTGAAAGGCATCGTCGCAGCGTTCTCCGGAGGCGCGAGATTCTCCCGGATCGTGGTCCCCGGCATTGCCCTGGTCATCGCCGCCATGTGGGCGGGGTACGCGCTCTCCCTGATGCCGGGGTGAATGCGGCGCCGTCGCGTCTCTTGATTTCGGTCAATCGACCGCACGCCATGGCCTCTAGATTGGATATGTTGCGCACCGGTTCGGACCGGATGCGCACAGCGGCCTTTCAACTTACGGAGTCAGCCATGGCAAACATCACCCGATTCGACCCCCTGAGCTTCGACGAACCCTTCGAAAACTTTTTCCGCAATGCATTCTGGCGTCCGCTCGCAATGGAGAGCAGCAAGCGCATGCAGATCAAGCTCGATGTCGAGGAAGACGACAAGCAGTTCACGGTTCGCGCCGATATGCCCGGGGTGAGCAAGGAGAACATCAAGGTGGCGCTCGACGGCAACCAGGTTTCCATCAGTGCCCACATCAGCAATTCGACGGAAAAGAAGGACAACGGCAACTTCGTGCATCGCGAACGCTACGAAGGCGACATGTATCGCAGCTTCTCGCTGTCGCAAGCCGTCGACAAGGATAAGGCACAGGCGAACTACCGCGACGGCGTGCTCGAACTGGTGCTGCCCAAGCGCGCCGACGCCGGCCAGCGTGAACTGACGATTCAGTAATCGCCGCGAACCGCTAACAGCGTCCGGCATAAACGGGGGGCGCCGCCGAGGACGCCTTCCGTATGAAGCGAGGGCCGCGTCTCATCCGGCGAGGTCGTGGCGGCAAGAGGTGCCCGCCACGCCCTCCCGTCGGCGACCTCGAACGCACCGTACGCCATGACGTGGAACCCGCTTCGCGGGGTAACGGCCTCGGGCGAAGTCGACATCCCGTCTCATGCCGATTGGCATCCGAACTTCAGCACGGTGCGCACGCGACGCTCATCCGAACATGCATCCGCGATGCGTGGGCCGGCCATGATTAGCCGGCTCCTGCAATTGAGCATGGCATGGCTGTGCCTGCTTGCACAGACGTCATCGGCACAGCAAACCCTGACGGCGAGGGTCGTCGATGCCACCTCCCGTCAACCGATTGCAGGGGCAACGGTGGTCGGTGCGGGGGCTATCGTGCACAGCGCGCCGGACGGTTCGTTCGCCCTCCCGCTGGCGCCGACCGGGGGCGGCGCCAGCGTCCCGTTGTCCCTCAAGGCGGCCCGAGTCGCCCGGTTGGAAACCTCGCTTCGTGCCGGCGACGCGAACAACGTCGTCGCAATGTCACGGCTGCGCCCGAAAGCCGTCTACCTGTCGGTATATGGCGTGGCAAATCGGACATTGCGCGACGCAGCGCTCGGCCTGCCGGGGCGCACCGCGATCAACGCATTGGTCATTGATGTGAAGGGCGATCGTGGCATGACGTCCTACCGAAGTCTTGCGCGCGAGCGCATCGGCGCGCAGGCGTATGCGCCGCCCAGGACGCCTCGCATCGAGAATTTCGCGGCGTGGCTCAAGTCGCTGCATGCGCACGGCATCTATCTCATTGCACGCATCGTGGTGTTCAAGGACGACCCGTTGGCGCAGGCGCATCCGGAGTGGGCCGTGCGCGACGCGCAGGGCGATGTGTGGCAGGACCGCGAACATCTGCGCTGGCTCGACCCCATGCTGCCCGCGGTCTGGGCGCATAACCTCGACGTGGCGGAGGAGGCCGCCCGACTGGGATTCGACGAGATTCAGTTCGACTATCTGCGCTTTCCCGACGCCCCCGGCCTGAGATTCGCCAGTCCCAACACCGAACCGCAGCGGGTGGCCGCCATTACCGGCTTCCTGTCGGCAGCCAACGCGCGCCTCGCGCCGTACAACGTCTACACGTCGGCCGACATCTTCGGCTATGTCTGCTGGAATCTGAACGACACGATGCTCGGGCAACAACTCGAGACACTGCCGCCGCTCGTCGACTACATTTCGCCGATGCTCTATCCGTCCGGTTTCACCTGGGGACTCCCGGGATGCCGGGCCCCGATCGAACATCCCGGCGAGATCGTGTCGCGCACTTTGGCGCAAGCCGTCGACCGCACCGGGTTGCCCGGCATTCGTTTCCGACCGTGGTTGCAAGCCTTTCGCGATTACGCGTTCGATCGCAGGCCGTTCGGTGCCACGGAAATTCGCGCGCAGATCGACGCGTCGGAAGCCGCGCAAACCGACGGCTGGATGCTGTGGAACCCGCGCAATCAGTACGACCCGGCCACGTTACCGCGGCAGTGACCGCGGCAGTGACCGCGGGCGGCGACGCGCCCCGTGCCATGCCGGGCGGCGCAATGCGAGAGGATTTGATCCAGGCCAAATCGCTCGGACTGTCGTCGCCTAGTGTTGGAGTATCCGGCGCGTGAGCGGCAGGCACGCCGGCATTTCAGCCTAGGTAACACGGGCGCGGCCCGCCGGAACCGGTGCGGAGCCCTCGCCAGACACTCCAGGAGTCGCATCATGAAATTCAGAGCCCGGTCGGCCACGGTTCGCCCCGTGAGATGGGACCACTTTCCGGAAGAGACGGTCCCGGGCAGTTACAAGCAACCCGAGGCCGCTCCCGCCCTGGCCGCGTGTCCGGTGTGTCACGCGATTTATCTGCGCGGGCGCTGGCAATGGGGCGTGATTCCGCCCGGCGCGGCCTCGCTCACTTGTTCCGCATGCCATCGCATCGCCGACGGCGTGGCAGCCGCGAGCATCGCCCTGGAAGGGGCGTTCGAAGCGGCGCATCGCGACGAAATTCTGGGGCTCATAAGGCACCGCGCCCAGCGGCTGCATCGGGAGCACCCCGTGGAGCGGGTGATGGCCATCACGTCCAATGAATCCGGAACCACTATCACGACCACCGGTGTACACATCGCGCGCGACATCGCCACCGCCATCCATCATGCCTACGGCGGAAAACTCCACTTCGACTATCAGCACGCGAAAGCGCAGCTGCATGTGCGCTGGCAGCGGCCCTGACCTCACGCACTCGGCGCCCGCGTCGGCGGGGCCTTGAAAGGATTCCGACCATGAACGAGCTCAGATTCCCACCCTACGATGCCTTGACGCATGTCCCCAAGGCGAAAGCCGCGTCGGGCTCACCCGCGCTCATCGATCTGCCGCCCCCGATCCTGGGGGGTGGCACGCCGTTGATGGTCGCGCTCGCGCGGCGCAAAAGCGTGCGGGAGTTCTCGCAGGCGTCGCTGAGTATCCAGCAGATGAGCGAACTGTTGTGGGCCGCGGACGGCATCAATCGCGCAGATTCGGGCGGTCGTACCGCGCCGTCGGCGCACGGCGTGAACGAGATCGATGTTTACGCCGCGTTGCCCGAGGGCGTGTATCGCTACGACCCGGCGGCCCACAAGCTGCGCCTGAAGCATGCCGTCGACGCCCGCAATCTCACCGGCTATCAGGACTTCGTGGCCAGGGCGCCACTGGACCTCGTGTACGTGGTCAACCACGCCAGGACCGATCAATTCCCGCAGACCGAGCGCGACACGTTCGCCGGCGTGGCCATCGGCGCCATTTCACAGAACGTATCGCTCTATTGCGCAGCCTCCGGACTGGCCTGTGTCGTTCGCGGCTGGCTGAATCACCGCTTGCTGGCCAACGCGATGTCGCTCAACGAAGACGAAGTTCCGGTGCTGGCACAAACGATCGGGCACGCTGTCGTTCCGGGCTGAAGGGTTGCCTGATCCGTGTCGTGGGCGCGAGGCGGATCACACCTGATCCTCCTCGTCGCTGCGCACGAGCAGCACCGGCTTGGTACTGGCGCTGACCACGCCCTGAGCCACGCTGCCCACCACGAGTCGCGCGAGTCCGCGCCGGCCGTGCGTGCCGAGCGCAATCAGATCCGCGTGCCAGGTCGCCGCATGCGCGAGGATGGTCTGGGCAATGCGCCCCTTGGCAACCGGACGGGCCACGAGTTCGGTCGAGCAGTTCACGCCGGCGGCTTCGCATAGCCGCTCGCAGGTCTCGAGCACGTCGTGGGCATAAGCCGTCATGCTGCGCACCAGACCGGCCTGATCGATCGCGGCGCTTCCCAACGCAGTGTCGCTGTCATCGGCGACGTAGATCGCGCGGATGGTGGCATGGCTCAGTTTGGCCAGCTCGATCGCCTGCAGCGTGGCCAGACGCGATGCGTGACTGCCGTCGACGGCGATCAGTATCCTGTGCAACATGGCCGTACCTCCGCTGAGATTTTCGAACCCCTTCGTCGCCTCGCGGCCTCGCCGCCGCACTGCTCCGGCGCTCCGGCCCCATGAGGCGATACCCGCTATCCGGCGCGCCGCCGGGGCTTGCGATACCCCCAATACAGCATGAGCGCGGCACTGCCGAGCATTCCCCCCAAATGCGCGAAGTGCGCCACGCCGTTGAGCGTTCCCGTGACGCCAAGGGCCAGTTCGGCAATACCGTAGATCAGGGCGAACAGCCAGGCGGGCATGGGGATCGGCGGCATGAGGATGACGACCGTGCGTCTCGGGAACAGCACGGCGAACGCGAACAACATGCCGAACACCCCGCCTGACGCGCCCACCGTCGGGTAGGGCGATGGAAATACGAAGGAAGTGACAAGCAGTTGCGTGAGCCCCGCACTCAATACGCTCGCGACATACAACGCCAACAGATGCGCCGATCCGATTTCATTCTCGATGTCTCTGCCGAAGAGATAGAGACCCCACATATTGAACGCGAGGTGGACCCAGCCGACGTGCAGCAGGCTGTAGGTCAACAGTTGCCAAAGATGAAACGGCGCGACACCCGTCGAGCCCATGGGCCAGAGGGCGAGCGCGTTGACTGCCGCATCGGCGGCCGCGAGCTGAAGCAGGAAGGCGACGACGTTGACCAGAACGATGACGAGCGTCATGGCAGTGCGCCCCCGCTTGCCTAATGGAGCGTGCGCGGAAACGGGATGCAGCTCGGGGCCAGGACGGTACCGTCGAACTCGGGAAGCTGTATGCCGTCGATCACGCGACGCGCATAGCCGATCGCGCAGCGTATCGCGCGGTACGGGTCTGAATCCAGCCGATCGTTCAGCGTGATTTCGATGACGACGCCATCGGCCACTCCGTCCTCGGACAGGTCGTCGCCATCGCGCGGCGCCACACCGCGCACGACGGCCACCGGCATATAGCGCCGCTGTGCGCTCGGTACGGTGTACCCGCCGTTACCGACGAGCCTCGCGTGGGCTTCGATCACAAATTCCTTGTAATGCTGTCGCAGCGAAGACATGGACGCTCCTTTGAAAATGAGGGGCATCGGGCGCGCCATCCGAGCGGTGGCCAGCGCCCTCGATATCTGCCATTTATAGCGCGCTTTGCGATGCGCGCCATGACGCAGGTCAAGGCCCGTCACCGCCGCCCCGGGAACGACGGATCGACGCCGCGTTGACTTGCGACAAACCGCAACGGCGAATCGGTGCCAAGCTTCAATCGTCGTTCCGCCGCTGTGTGCCAACGCGAGCCGCCGCTCGGCGGGCCGACCCGGCGCGGCGCGATCCGGCGCAGCGCAAATCCACCGGGGACTCAGGAGAAAACCGAATGAAGATCGAGGAAATCTGTTCGCGTCAGCCCGTGCATATTCCGAGCTCGCGCACGTTGCAGGACGCGGCGATGCAGATGCGCGACAAGCATGTCGGCGCGTTGATCGTGACCGAGGCCGCCCCGGCCGGGGAGCGTGCCATCGGCATGCTGACGGACCGCGATATCGCCCTGAACGCGACCGCCAGCGGCCACGATCCGAGCGAGACGGCGGTCGCCGACGTCATGACGCCGGGGCTCGTTTCCATTGCCGGGAAGGACAACGTGAGCGACGCGTTGCAAGCCATGCTCTCCCACGGCGTGCGGCGTCTGGCCGTGCTCGACGGCGAGGCGGTGGTCGGCGTGGTCTCGCTCGACGACATCATGGGTGCGCTGGCCGCGGACTGGAATATGCTCGCGGCGCTCATTCGCAATGAACAGGATCGCGAGCGCGCAGGTAACGTGCAATCGACGCTCCGGGTCTGAGCGCGCCATGCAATTTCTCGACAGAGCGGACGCCGCACGTCAACTGGCCAAGGCGCTGAGTCCCTACGCGGACCAGCACCCGCTGGTGCTCGGCGTGCCACGTGGGGGCGTGCCGATCGCGGCCATCGTGGCGCAAGCCCTCGGCGGCGATCTGGACGTCGTGCTCGTGCGCAAACTCCGGTCACCCTACGATGAGGAACTGGCCATTGGCGCCGTGGACGAGAGCGGGAACACCTATCTGTTGCCCGACGCGCGGCTTGCCGACATCGAGAGCGCGTATATCGAGCGCGAAAGGGCCGTGCAACTCGAGACATTGCGTCGGCGACGTGCGCATCTCACGCCTGGCCGTCGGAGCACCCGAGCGCAGGGCAGGGTGGTGATCGTGGTGGACGACGGCGTCGCAACCGGAGCGTCCATGCATGCGGCCTTGCAAGCGGTGCGTCGGCAGGCACCGGAGAGGCTGATATGCGCCATTCCGGTGGCGCCGCGCGAGGCCGTGCGCGAACTCGCTCACGACGCCGACGAGGTGATCTGCCTGCAAGTGCCATTGCACTTTGACGCCGTAGGCAGCTTCTATCGCACGTTTTCGCAGGTCGGCGACGACGAGGTGCTGGCATGGCTGCGCGACGCATAGCGCCCAGTGTGCTTCGCGGCGGCACGCCCGCGGACCATCCGCGAGCATCGCGGTGAAGCGTCCGGCGAACAAGTCGGCCGGGCGCAAGACAGCGGCAGATGACACCGTTGCAACCGTGACACCCCCGGTCACGATGGCGGCGGGGACTGGCGGCACGACCAATGCGAGGGTCGTCGCCATCTTCAACGAAATCGCGGATCTGCTGGACGTCGAGCATGCGAATCCGTTCCGGGTTCGGGCGTATCGCAATGCCGCGCGCACGATGGGTGGACTCACGCAGGACGTGAGCGTGATGCTGGCCAACGGCGTCGATCTGGACACGTTGCCGGGCATCGGCGCCGACCTCGCGGGCAAGATCGAGGAAGTCGCGCGCACGGGATCGAGCGAGCTTCTCGAACAATTGCGCAGGCAGACGCCGGGCGAGGTCCAGGCGCTGCTCAGCCTGCCGGGGCTCGGGCCGCGCAGGGTACAGCGGCTCGGCCACGACCTGAATGTGCTGACGATGGACGATCTGGCGACGGCTGCACGCGAGCATCGTATCAGTCCGCTGCCCGGATTCGGTCCCCGCACGGAACTCAGGCTGCTCGAAGCCGTGCAGGCGAGGCTGAACCGTCACCGGCGATTCACGCTGGATGTCGCCTCAAGGGCGGTCGCCCCCCTCGTCGATTACCTGAAGCGCTGCCGCCCCGCGCCAGAGGTGGCCGTCGCTGGAAGTTTCCGGCGAGGACGGGAAACCGTGGGGGATCTGGATATCGTTGCCGCATCGTCCGCGCCGCAGGCGCTAATCGAGGCGTTTCTCGCCTACGGCGAGCATCGTGCTCGCGAACGACATGCAGGTCGACCTGCGCGTGGTCTCTGCCGCGAGTTACGGCGCGGCGCTCGTCTATCTCACAGGATCGAAGCCGCACAACGTCGCGCTTCGGAAAATGGCGCAGGCGCTAGGCCTGAAAATCAACGAGTACGGCGTGTTCCGGCAGGGAAGAAAGCTGGCGGGCAGGGACGAGGCGTCGGTGTACGCGGCGCTGGCGCTGCCCTGGATTCCTCCCGAATTGAGAGAAGACGCCGGTGAGCTGGACGCGGCGCGTGACGAAACGCTGCCGCACCTCGTGTGCGCCGGGGACGTCAAAGGCGACCTGCATGTCCACACGTCGTACAGCGACGGCATCGACACACTCGAGGCCATGGCGACGGCCGCGGGTCGACGCGGCTTTCGGTATCTGGCGATCACGGATCATTCGGCTCACCTTCGGATTGCGCACGGCATGGACGCCAGCCGCCTGGCTGCCCAGTCGGATGCCATCGACGCGCTCAACGCCCGGGGCGGGCTCCCGACAATTCTCAAGGGCATTGAAGTCGACATTCTGGAAGACGGTTCGCTGGATCTTCCAGACGGCGTGCTCGGGAAACTCGACCTCGTGGTCGGCGCGATTCACGATCACTTCGACCTGCCCGCGCAAAAGCAGACCACGCGCCTGTTGCGGGCCATCGAGCACCCCCACTTCAGTATCCTCGCGCACCCGTTCGCGCGCCTGATCGACGAGCGCCCTGGCTGCCAGTTCGACGTGGCACGTGTCCTGAAGGCCATGGCGGAGCGAGGCTGCTTCGTGGAGGCCAACGGACAACCCCGCCGGCTGGACTTCTCCGACACGGGTTGCCGGCTGGCGAAGTTGCAAGGCGTGAAGGTCAGCGTGGCCTCGGACGCGCATCGTGTCGCCGATTTCGACAATGTGGCGTGGGCGCTCTCGCAGGCCCGGCGGGGCTGGCTCGAGGCGGCGGACGTCCTCAACACCCGCTCCGTCGCGCAGTTGCGAACGCTGTTGCGAAGGACGATGTAAGCGGGTGCGGCGCGGGATGGCCCACGATGGCATGCCGCGTCGCCCGATCGTGTCGCCCCGACATTGCGCGAATTTGTCCCATGTCATGGTACGTCGGCACCGACTGCCTATATTGGACTGAGCCGGCGCACCCGCTCCAGGGTGCGCCAACCCTCGCTTGCGGAGTCAGACATGAACGACATTCGTCAAAATGATCCACACGATCGCCAGACGCTCATCAACGATGCCGACGCCCTTCTGGCGGACGTGAAGGCGTTCCTCAAGGACCTTGCCGAGCACGACGAGGCCGGGGTCGCCGAACGTCCCGCCTTCGGCGCACGTCTGCGCGAACTCAATTCGCACCTCGATTCGCTGCGTCACACGAGCCGCGAAACCGCCGCCCGGCTTGCCAGGACGACCGACGGTTACGTTCACGAACATCCGTGGAAGAGCGTGGCCGCGGCAGCTTCCATCGCGGCGCTCGCAGGTGTGGCCGGTGCGATGACGATTCCCATGATCGCGCGACGCCAACACAAGGCGGCGTCGGAGGACGTGCGGCTTTGACGCGCCCACCGGCGCGGTCGCGACCCGGGTCGGCCCGACATGAAAAGCATCCCGGCGCCGGAGATATGCCGCGTCCTACTGAATCAGCGCTACCTGGCGCCGGGCGAGACGACTCATGACGACGTCTTTCGTCGAGTCGCGCACGCGCTTGCGGCGCCGGAACGCGTCGATCAGCGCGCTCGCTGCACACGTCGGATCTACGCGAACCTGATTCGGGGCGCCATCGGCGCCGGGCGAATCATGGCCAACGCCGGCACCCGGAAAGACGCCACGATGGTGAACTGCTTCGTGCATCCGATCGTGGCGCCCGGAGTACGCGTCGCGTCGCCTGAAAGCGTGTCGCTTGCGCTGACGCAGGCATGTCGTACGCTACGCATGGGCGGCGGCGTGGGGTACGATTTCTCGGCGATTGCGCCGGTGGGTGCCCGGACGCACGCCGCGGGCACCGGGATCGGCGGCGTGTGCGCCGTCATCGAGCGCTTCGACGTCGCCTGCCGGTCGCTGCCATTGCCGGACACGCGAGGCGGCGCCCAGATGGCGGTGTTGCGTTGCGATCACCCGGACCTCGAGGACTTCGTGAGCGCAAAGCGCGGTCGTCGGCGTTGGGCAACGTTCAATGTCTCCGTGGCCGTCACCGACGATTTCATGACGGCCGTCGAATGCGACACCGCGTGGCCGTTGCGCCATGCTGCGCCACCCGACGCGCAACGGCTCGCAAACGGCGCCCGGCTTCTGGCCGACGGGGACTGGTGCTACACGAGCGTGCCCGCGAGACGGCTCTGGCAACGGATCGTCGAGGCGGCGCGCGACAGCGCTGAGCCGGGGCTGCTATTCATCGACACGATTCGTCGCGCCAACGACCTTGCCGATATCGAATCCATCGACGCGACAAATCCGTGCGGCGAACAGCCGCTTCCGTCCTGGGGAAGCTGTGTGCTCGGGCCAATCGACCTCGCGCGCCGGGTCCGTCGTCCTTTCGCGATCGGCGGCTCGCCGGCGTTCGATTTCGTCGAGCTGGGCCGCCTCGTCCATACGCAGGTCAGGATGCTGGACAACGCGATCGACATCACGAAATGGCCGCTGCAAGCCCACGAGGTCGAAGCCAGGAGCAAGCGCCGGATCGGCGTCGGGGTGACGGCGCTGGGCGATACCCTCACGATGATGGGGCTGCGGTACGACTCGCAGGCCGCACGGGAACTCGCGAGCGCAATTGGACGGTGCTTGCGCGACAATGCCTATGCCGCGTCGGCGGCACTGGCGGCGGAGCGGGGGGCCTATCCGTTGTTTCGCGTCGAGCGCAGCCTGTCGCCCGGTCATTTCGCGTCGGCGCTGCCCGAAGCGGTGCGCGATCTCATCGCCCGGCACGGATTGCGCAACAGCCATCTGCTGTCGTTCGCACCGACCGGCAGTGTCAGCCTGGCATTCTGCGGCAACTGTTCCAGCGGGATCGAACCGGCTTTCGACTGGGCGTACCGGCGCCGGTTGCGCCTCTCGAACGACCCCCAAGTTCTGCCGCGCGATTACCTTCTCGAGAATCGCGCCTATCGCATTTTCCGTGAATTGCGGGGCGATCGCGTCGCCTTGCCTGAAAGCTTCGCGACGGCCGCGCAGATTGACGGCCTCGACCATCTGCGGATGCTCGCCGCCCTGCAACCGTTCGTGGACGGCGGCATTTCCAAGACGGTGCCGTTGGCGCCCAATGCGTCGGCGGAGCAGGTCGCGGCGCTGTTCCGGCACGCATGGCGGGCAGGGCTGAAGGGCGTGACGGTCTTCCGTCTGGAAGCCGCCGACGCCGTGATGCACACGCTGATACCGTCGCACGAGCGCCCGATCTGTGATTGCGGACAATAGCGCCTGCCGTCACGTTGGCAATGCGCCCCGGTGCGCGCGACGGAATAGCGTCGGAAAGTCAGGCGACGGAAAGTCAGGCGCCAGAACGTCAGGCGCCGCGAATCGCGCCAGACGCGAGTACCGGCCCCGTCGGAAGGCCCGTCGGAGAGCCGCCCGGCGGCTCCTGGGAGACAGCGAGTACGGCCTTGTCGTCCATTTGCGCAAGAATCTCCGCCGGTATCGGCATCGACGCCGGTTGATTCGAGGGGAAGACACCCAGTGCGATCGGCTTGCCGTTGTGCGGAATCAGCCAGAGCTCGGTCGTGTGTCCCGCAGCGACGACTGGCGTCTCGATCGGCACGACGACCATGTTGCTGCGGCGGAGATCGACCGTCGCCGTCCACTGCGTCACACCATCCTGTCGCGCCATGGCCGCCACCATGTAGGTGCCGGTCGTCGCGACGTGCTGCGTGGGCGGAAAGATCAGCGAACTCATGTTGACGGCGACCAGCGCCAGGACGGCGGCACTGGCGGCCAATCCGACCCAGCGCCACAGCCTGACGCTGTCCCACAACGAAACGCGCCTCTCCGGGGCGTCGGGCGCGGCCACATCGAAATTCAAATCGCGCTGAATGCGCTGCCAGACGCGCGCCGTCGGCTCGACCGGCGCCACGTCCTCGGCCAGGCACGCGAGGCGATCCTGCCATTGCGCCAATGCACGTTGCAGACGCGGATCCGCATTGGCGGCTTGTTCGAGCGCTCGCCGTTCGGACGCGTCGAGCACGCCGAGCGCATATTCGGCGCAGCGCAGATCATCGTCGTGGTTGATGGGGCTATTCATTGTTCAAGACACCGCTTCAGTTGCAACAGGCTGCGACGTATCCAGCTCTTCATCGTCCCTTCCGGAACGTCGAGACGGGCGGCCAGCTCGCTGTAGCTCGATCCGCCGAAGAAGGCCTCGCGCACGGCGGCGCGCGGTTGCCGGTCGAGTCGTTGCAGGCATTCCTCGAGAAGTCGCCGTTGCTCGCTGGCCTCGGCCAGCGCTGCCGGCGTCGGGTCCTCGGATGGCGGGTCGGGATCCTCGGCGTCATCGAGGTGTGTCTCCCGCGTCTCCCGCAGCCGATCGATCGTTCGGTTACGGGCGAGCGCGGTGAGCCAGGTCATGGCGTTGCCTCGCCCGTCATCGAAGGCGTGCGCCCGACGCCACACGCTCACGAAAACATCCTGAAGCAGATCTTCCGCCTCGGCCCGATCCCGCACCATTCTCACGATGACGCCGAATAGCCGCGAGGCGGTCAGTCGGTAAAGCTCGGCAAATGCCGTGCGATCTTCCTGGGCCACCGCCAGCAACAGCTGGTTGAGGAATTCGCGGCGCGCGGTCATGGCAACGCTGTCGCCGGCCGGTACGGAGCCCGAGGCGATGGTGTGGCCGGAATCCTTTGAAATATCGTTCATGCGGACGCGGTGGTGTCTCGGTTCGGGGCTGGGACGCTCCGCGCAATATATCACCTCGGCTGCGCGGCGGCGCGCAGGCATCGGGGAGCCAGGGCATGCTTGCGTCATGGTGTGGATCCGTGGCATCGGTGCCGCCTGCTGGCGCTGAGCCGGTCGTTGGCGACGTTGCGACGTTGTTCCTTGATGTCGATCTTCAAAGGCACCTCGTGTCGGGCGATCCGCGGGAGTCCACACGCGACGCTCCCAGGGTCTGTCCGAGCCATACGAGGGCGGGGAGGAAGACCGCCCATCCGCACGCCAGCAATGCATAGGCCTGCGCTTCCTTCACGAATCGAACCGCCCCCAGCATCGCCCCCGCCCTGAATGACAGGGCACCTCCCACCGCGCCAAGCAGCATCGAGAGCAGGGGATATGGGCGCAGCCACCCGAGCAACGTACCGACCTGCAGCGCGAATAGCGCCCATAGCCCGGCCATCCAATACGGAGCGCCCCACGCCAGAATCCAGCCGTTCGGATACACGAGAACGCCCGTCGCCTGCACGAAGGATTCCCACGTCCAGCCAAGCACGGTCACGACAAGCACGAACCGCGCCTCGCGGGTGGGAAATGGCGCGAGACGCAAATGGCCCGCCGCGAGGAGCGCCACCGCGCAACACCCCACCCAGCCAACGCCACGCGCCGCACTCGACACGCAGACCAGCCACCCCAGTTGCCCGAGAATGAAATAGCACCACCTCTTGCGTGAGGACACCACGCGCGTTGTGGACGAATGCGTCGACGCCATCATTCACGACCCTCCACCAAGCAACCGCTCGCGCAGCGATGGAGCACGGGTGCGGGGGTCGAGCCAGATACCGAAGAACGCGCGGGCGAACGCCTCGTCGTCGACTTGAGCCGTGGCCACGCCGTTGGCATAAAATCGCGCACCCCGCCCGGGCAGGTAAACGCCGCACAGTTCGTCGCCTCGCGATACGTCGCCGAAGGCCCGCTTCATGTCGTTGCGCCAGGCTTGCACCGTCGCGCTCGGCAGCGGCTGCGTTGCCAGCCGCTCGATCTCCGAGATGCCTGTCGCGACCATCTTTTCGGCGCTCACGCTGCGCTCATAGTTGAGCACCAGCGCGAAAGGCGCGTCGGGAGAGAACCGGGGCCGCGCCGACCAGAGTTCCGCCTTGTAGAGGCAGAACCCCAGGACGCAAAACTCCCCCGTGCCCACGCGTGTCGTCGCAGCGATGTCGCCACGACAACCGATGGCCGAGGCCACCGGGACATGGGCGCCGGCGAGCAGCAGCGCGATCAGGCTGGCGTGGAGTGCGCGGGCGGCCATGTCACGCCCCTCGCGTGAGCAGGAACTGATTGACGTCGATGCGCCCCTCGTCGAACGCGGCCTCGCAATACTTCAGGTAAAGGCGCCAGGTGCGGATGAACGCCTCGTCGAATCCTTGCGCACGGACATCCTCGATTCGCGACGAAAAGGCCGCGTGCCAGTGATTGAGCGTACGCGCATAGTCCATTCCGAATTTCAACGTCTCGCTGGCCTGCAACCCGCAACCGCGCGCCGCCGCGACAAAACGCGACACGCTCGGCAACATGCCGCCCGGAAAGATGAACTCTCGAATGAAGTCGCTGGAACCGCGGTAGGCATCGAACGCCGCGTCGGCAATCGTGATCGTCTGAATCAACGCCCGTCCTGCTGGACGAAGGCGCTCCGCGAGAGCGTTGAAGTACCGCGTCCAGTAGGCTTGCCCGACCGCCTCGAACATTTCGATCGACACCACGGCATCGAACTGTCCCTGAACGTCGCGGTAGTCCGTGAGCGAGACCGTTGCCATGTTCGCCAGGCCGGCGTCGGCGATACGCGATCGCGCGAGGGCCAGCTGCTCGTGCGACAGGGTGATGCCGTGGACCGAAATGCCCTGACGTGCCGCATGCAGGGCAAAGCCGCCCCAGCCGCAACCAATCTCGAGCACCCGGTCGCCGGGGCGCAGGCCGAGCGTGTCGACGATGCGCTGGTACTTGGCGCGCTGCGCGTCGGCAAGCGAGCGCTGCGCATCCCCTTCGAACAATGCGCTCGAATAGGTCCAGGTCGAATCGAGCCACAAGCCGTAGAACCGGTTGCCGAGATCGTAGTGGGCATGAATGTTGCGCCGGCTGCCGGCGCGTGAATTCCGGCGCAGGGCGTGCCGCAGGCGGAACCAGATCCGGCTCAGACGCGACCCGACGATGGACCTGTCGATCGACGAATGATTGCGTAGCGCCAGACGAAGCAATGCGGCAATGTCGGGCGTATCGATCCACCCGGCAATATAGGCCTCTGCAAAACCAATGTCGCCTGCGCGCATGATTTGCCGGCAGGCTCGCCAGTCGTGGATCTGAAGCGTGGCGCCGGGCGCCTCGCTGGATTTTCCGAAAACCTGTATCGAGCCGTCGGGGGCGACGAGCGTCAGATGCCCGACGCGAATCCGCTGCAACAGGGCGCAGAAAACGCGGGCGCCAAGGGGAATGTCAGTGTGCGGCGAGAGAAGTCGAAGCAGCGTCATGGTCTGATCTCCTGATCGGATGGCGTGGCAGACGGTGACAATTCGCGCACGCGTCCCGCCCCGTGTGTTGGCGTGTCGACAAGCGGGCCCGACGGCGACTTCCCATGGAACGGCACCCGCTTGAGCGATAACCGCAGCGCCTGCCAATGAATTCGAAACATGACGTTCAGTGCATTGAACGGCGCGCGCACCACGGCGTTGAGCATTCCGGCGCCCGTGAACGGCTCGGCACGCATGCCGATGGCGGTTCGCAGGAGCCACTTGTCGTCCACGCGGTAATCGATGCCTACCGACCATGACCGGCCATGCCGATTGACGCGAAAGACATACTCGCCTTCGACCTTGCAGAACGGCGAGACGTGAAATACCTTGCGGCATTCCAGCGCGACGTCGCCGCGGATGGCGGCCGCGCCGGGCGCGCACAAAAGGTAGCCGTGATGCTGGCCGAATGTGTTGTTCACGTCGGCATAGATCGCGCGCAGCTCGCCATCTTTGTCGTGGCAATACCAGAAACTGACCGGGTTGAAGGCATAACCCGCGATGCGGGGAATGGTTTGCAGCCAGATGGCACCGTCGGCGGGTATTGCGGCTTCGGCAAGTCGCTCACGCATCCAGGCATCGAGCGGGCGGCCGTCCCTCGGGCCATAGTCGGACGACCGCAGGCTCAAAATGCGGCGTCGATCCACCGCGAACCACCAACTCGACAAGGCATCCATGCGCGCAACGTCGCATGAGACCTGGAACAACGGGTACGTGAACCTGTGCCGCACGGGGGACAGACGCTCGTGCATTACGCGGCCTCGGAGCAGCCAGGCGGCCGGGGCATCGATCGGATCGTTCTGATTCATAGCGAGGCCCATGACGGGAGTACATCGAAATCCCGTGCCACACGCAGTGCGGATTTGAGGCCGTCCTCGTGAAATCCGTAGCCGGTCCAGGCGCCCGCGAACCAGGTCCGTCGACGACCCTGCAACGCCGGAAGGTGCGACTGGGCGTCGACTGCCGCGAGATCGAGCAGCGGATGCTCGTAAGCGTAGCGGCCGAGCACCGTGCAAGGCGCAGGCTCGCGCACCGGGTTGAGCGTCACGACGACGGGTGTGCTGAAGGGCAGGGCCTGTAGCTGGTTGATCAGGTAACTCACACAGACCGGATGATCGGAAGCGGTCGTCCGGGTCGCGTGGCTCACGTAATTCCAGGCCGACCACACGCGCTTGCGCCGGGGGAGCAGTGTCGGATCGGTTTGGAGGACCGCAATGTTCGGTTGATAGCGCACGGCGCCGAGCACCCGGCGCTCCGTTGGGCATGCGTCTCCAAGCAACTGCAAGCTGGTTGGGGCATGGCTGGCCATCACCACCGCGTCGAAGCGCTCCGCCTGAGCGTTGCCGAACCGAACCATCACCCCGTCGGCGTCGCGCTCGACCTGCCTCACCGGGCTTCCGAGTCGAACGTCGTCGAGCGTGGCGCAGATGCGCCTGACATACTCGCGCCCGCCACCGGCGACCGTACGCCACTGCGGCCGATCCCGGATCTGCAAAAGGGCATGGTTCAGGCAGAACCGCAGGAATGTCACGGCAGGAAACCGCAGAATGTCGGCGGCTCGGCTCGACCAGATCGCCGCCGCCATCGGCAGCAGGTAATGCTGCTGGAACGGCTGGCCATAGCCGTGCGCGAGCAACAGCTCCCCGACCGACTGCCGCTCGCGCGAGGCGCTCTCCAGATGCCGTTCGGCCGACGCGTTGAACCTCAGGATGTCGCGCAGCATGCCGAGAAAGCTGGGCGAGCACAGATTCCTGCGTTGCGCGAAAACGGTGTTCAGGTTGGTCCCCGCCCATTCGAGCGCGCCGCCGCCGACGGACACCGAGAACGACATGTCGCTGGCGATGGAGCGCACGCCCAATTCGTCGAACAGGGCGATGAGGTTCGGGTAAGTGCGCTCGTTGAACACGAGGAAACCCGTGTCGACGGGCGCGCGCATTCCGTCGAGTTCGACGTCGACGGTGTTCGTGTGTCCGCCCGCGTATTGCCCGGCCTCGAATACCGTTACCCGGTACTTTCGTGCGAGGAAATACGCGCTTGCCATGCCCGCGATGCCGGCGCCGATCACCGCGATCCGCTTTCCGGGAGGCAGAACGGCCGTCATTGAGCTCATCGCGCGATCTCTCCGTCAGTGTGGGCCGCTCGAACGGCGAAGTCGACCGTAACGAGGCAGTGGGGGCTTGAAGTCATATACGTGTGCGAGGCCATGTCGGATGCAGAAAAATTTCGGAACCGGGTGTGCTGCGTCGGGTTGCGACGCTCAGTCGTCGCGCCCCGGCGTGGCGAATCCGGGCTGACCGAGCTGTTCCGGCAGTTGCGGCACGCGCCGGAAGCGCGATGTGTCGTAGCCCATGGCCTCGAGTCGGGTCAGCAACGAGCGATACGTCGCATCGTCCATCGTCGGCTCGCGCGAAAATACCCAGCCGAGTGATTTGTCCGGGTAGCCGAGCAGCGTGTAGCGATAATCCGGATCTACGTACAGCGTGAGTTGGGAGACGTAGATCGGCCAGAAAAGTCGTACACGCCAATGGCCGCCACCGCTGCCCGGCACGACACTGTCGAGAAACTGGTAATGGCTCTCGGGTTGGTCGAACCCGCCTTTGCGGCCGTAGAAGTGATCGTCGATGCGCCCGTCTTCCCGAAGCACCCATTCGGCGCGGCTCGCGACGAAGCCGCGCTCGGCGAAGTAGGGAATGTTGGCAATGACGTACCAGCGCCCCATGTAACGGGGCAGATCGACCGATGCCACCTTGAGAGGAACATCGGCGAGCGGATTCGGGTTGGGAGGTGCGCCGGAGCAACTGGTCAGCGTGGCACACGCCAGCACGGCGCCGGCCACCCAGACTCCGCACATCGATTGCGACGCGGCACGCTGCATGCGCGGTGCCAGAGCGACGAGCCTGCCCGCAAGCCGGCGAAGGGTCGTGTAATGTCCGGTCATGCCACGTCTCCTGCGTTCGCGCCGCGCTTTTCGAACAGGTAATGCCCCACACCCCACTGTTGGCCCCCCGCGTAGCCGAACAACTCCGCAACGGCCATGTAGAACATGCGCCAGCGCTGAAACTGAAGCCGCGCCTGCGTCCCATAGTTCGCCTCGAGGATCGGCAGCGTCGTTTCTCTGGACGCATCGAGCGCTTCCAGCCAATCGTTGGCCGTGCGCGCGTAGTGCCGCCCGTCCACCCACCAGCGCTCGACGATGCGCAGGTCGTCCTGGAAGTGCAGCAGCAGGTCGGCGCTTGGCATGGTGCCGCCAGTGAAGAAGTGGCGCGACATCCAGTCGGAGCCGTCACGGTCCTGGAAGTGATAGGCCAGATGGCGATGAGCGAAGATGTGCACGAAAAGCATTCCCCGATCGTTCAGCCAGTGGGCGATCTTCTTCATCAACGCACCGTAGTTCTTCATGTGCTCGAACATCTCGATCGACAGGACCCGGTCGAACTGCGCGGGGACGTCGTCCGAAAAGTCGAAGTCGGCCACATTGCCGGTCACGATCCGAAGGTTGCGCAAGCCCCGCTTGGCGGCAGTTGCCTCGATGAAACGGCGTTGACCATGGGAGTTGGACAGCCCGACGATCTGCGACCCCGGGTAGCGCTCGGCCAGCCAGAGCGCGAGCGAACCCCATCCGCAGCCGAGGTCGAGAATGCGCTGGCCGTCGGCAAGCTGAGCGCGCTCGGCATAGCGGGCCAACATCGCCTGCTCGGCCTGCTCCAGTGTCGTCGCCTCACACTCGTAGTAGCAGCACGAATACTTCATCGCAGGTCCCAGGTGCGCGAGGAAGAACTCGCTCGGCACCTCGTAATGCTGGGCATTGGCTTCCTGGGACGCGATCGCGATGGGGCTAGAGCGCAGTTCCTTCACGAGGTCGGCCAGCGCCGACATGCCACGCTCGACGTCGTGCGCGTGCTCCTGCTTCAGCCGTTGGCGCATCAGCTGACGCATGCCGGCGCGCAACAGCGCGTCGGGCACCACACCCAGCTCGCAAAGCCGAATGAGTCCCGATTCTTCGGTCGGGTCGGCGCTGGCCGAGGGCGGCCGTGTAAGGGAGACAGTCATAGTGTCGAACTCCATGTGTGCGCGACGTCCGTCATGACGATCGCGTCTGACGAGAGGATTTCGGAGGCCAGGGAACCAGCGAGCTGGTGGTTTGCATGTACTCCCGGTATGCCGGGCGCGTGGCAATGAGGTGCGCCTCCAGCAGCGGGATTCCCGACACTTTCAGCAGCAGCCATGCCATGAGCAGCGGGGGAATGAGCGTTGTCCAGCCCCACGGCATCGAGATCGAGAGCGCGGCATAGCTGCACCAATGCAGGCACTCGAAGAAATAGTTGGGGTGGCGCGAATAACGCCACCACCCCTTGCGACAGACCTGTGCGCGATGCGCGGGATCGCTCACGAAGTCGCGCAACTGGCGATCGGCGCTCGCTTCTCCGATGATCGCCCCCACCCAGACGACGACGGCGACGATCAGGTTCAGCGGCGACGCCGCCTGCACGCTGAACGCCGGAACGAAGAACGCGACGGCGAGCAGCATCGCCACCACACCCTGGAACTGGAAGAACCAGAACATGTTGCGATCGGCCGCCGCCCCCCATCGCTCGCGAAAGACCCGGTAGCGCGCATCTTCCGGCTTGCCCCAGTTGCGGCGCCAAAGATGCAGGGCGAGACGCGCGCCCCACAGTCCGCCGGCCACGCCGACGAACGTTCGGTTGAGCGCGTGTCCGGTGCCTTGCGCCGCCACGAACATCGCCGCCAAAGCGAGTGCGGCAGCCCAGACGGGGTCGACCAGGCCGGCGTTTTTCGTGCGTTTTTGGAGGAGCCACGCCAACGCGAAGGCGAAGATCATTCCGCAGAAGGTCACTACCGCAGTCGATAGCATGGGAGATGTGTCCGGCAATTGAGTGTCGTTGCGACGTATACGTAGATCGGCAGCTTTCGGATGCACGCTCGATAAAGAAATTTTTTGAGGGCGATCGGCGAAGAATGTGCTCGGTGGGTGCATCCGAAAGTCGGTGTCATCCGTATCTGTGATGGCTTCCACATCGGAGAAGCGCCATCAATCGGGTGAACGAATGAAGACAATCAAGTCAGCCGGATTTCTCGCAGTACTCCTGTCTGTCGGGGCCGCTGCCGGCCTCCAGGCGGTCACGGCCACAGCCGCCATGGATGCGAAGGAGCCAACGGTCATGGTGGGCGGTGCGGCCATGTACCCGTCGAAGAACATCGTCCAGAACGCCGTCAACTCGAAGGATCACACGACGCTGGTTGCGGCCGTGAAGGCGGCGGGACTCGTGGACACCCTCTCGGGTCCAGGTCCTTTTACGGTCTTTGCGCCGACAAACGAGGCCTTCGCGGCACTTCCGGCAGGGACGGTCGACGGACTGCTCAAGCCGGAAAGCAAGCCAACTCTCGTCAAGGTGCTGACCTACCACGTCGTGCCGGGCCGCCTCTCGGCCCAGGATCTGATGAAAGCGGTAAGCGATGGCGGCGGCAAGGCGATGCTGAAGACGGTCGAAGGCGATTCGCTCACGGTGATGCAACAGGGCGACCATCTGACCGTGACCGACGACAAGGGCGATACCGCACGCGTGACAATTGGCGACGTCATGCAATCGAACGGCGTGATCCACGTCGTCGACAAGGTATTGCTGCCGTAACGACATGTGACGAAGTGGCGCACGTTGAGTGCGCCGCTTCCAGCCGCCGCGCGATGAGGTGCTTCATCGCGCGCATCCGACCGGCGGGGAAATGGACCGGCGTTCCCTGCTGAATACTTCACCATGCGCATGGCAAAACTTCATTTCTCCAGCATTCTTTCAGCCCTGTCCGCGTGCGCGACACTTTGCGCCTGCGCGCCGATCAACATGGTCAACGCGCTCACGCCAAGCAAGACCTACCATGCCGTCACCGATGTGGCCTATGGCGATTCGGAGCGGCAACGGCTCGATGTCTATGTGCCCACGCGAGCCGAGGCAGACGTCGGGGGTATGCCGGTCGTCGTGTTCTTCTATGGCGGCAGTTGGCAAAACGGCGACCGTGCGGAGTACCGCTTCGTCGGTGAGGCCTTAGCGTCGCAGGGCTTTCTGGCGATTCTGCCCGACTACCGGACGTATCCCGAGGTCACGTTTCCGGCGTTCATGGACGATGCGGCAAGCGCGGTGCGATGGGCCGCCGATCACGCCAGGGATTTCGGCGGCGATCCGGGGCGACTGTTTCTGATGGGGCATTCAGCAGGGGCGCAAATCGCGACCTTGCTGGCAACCGACGAACGATACCTGCTCGGCGCCGGCCTCACGACATGCGCGGTCTCGGGTGTAGTTGGGCTGGCCGGCCCTTACGATTTCCTGCCGCTGCAAAGCGCGGCGCTTCGCCGGGTCTTCCCGGCGCCCGTGCGTGACGCGAGCCAGCCGATCCGGTTCGTCACGGGACGGGAGCCGCCGATGTTTCTGGGGGTGGGGGACGCTGACCGCATTGTCGAGCCGGGAAACACCACTCGATTCGGGCAGCGGTTGCGAGAGATGCGGGCCAAGGTCGAGATTCGGCACTACGACCTTGGTCACGCGTTGATGCTGGGTGCGATCAGCGCGCCGCTGCGCCGATTCTTCCCGGTGCTGAGCGACATCGCCGCGTTCGTGAACGGAAATTCACAGCGCGCAACCCGTGTGGCCTGCACGCAGACGGACCGGGTCGCCGCTGGCCAGATGTCGCCCCGGTGAAGCGTTGCCGCCTGCGCGACCCTTGCTGCCCGGTGTCATGCCGGGGCCCGATGTCGACGACAACGCTCGGAGCAGTACTTCACGTCGTCCCATGTCCTTGCCCATCGTTTTCGCCACACGAACGGACGGCCGCACGTCTGGCAGACCTTGCTTGGCAGAAAAGGCTTGCGATGCATATCACTGCGCAGGGTCGGTGCGATTGTGGCTCACCCAGATCAGCGACGCCGTATCGACGCCCAGCGCCCGCGCGCGCGCCACGATCTGCTTCAGCTGTGCGTCGTCGAGATGCTTCTCCCGGGCCAGGATCCAGCAGTAACCGGTATCGGGTCCGAGCACCAGCGCCCATCGATAGTCGGGATCGAGGGCGGCGACATGATAACCACCGTAAAACGGCCCGAAGAACGACACCTTCAACGAGGCGACATCAGGCGCGCCAGTGAAGCGGGCCTTGCCGATCGCCTCCTTCCAGCGTCCGCTTGCCGGATCGAATCCGCGATTCTGCACCTTGACCGTGCCGTCCGGCTCACGCGTGTACGTTGCTGAGACGTCGGTCATGCCACGCTCGAACGAATGGTTCAGTCGTGCCAATTCATACCAGCGGCCCTCGTAGCGCCCGATATCGAAAGGCGATACGGGAACGACACCCGGCGGCGGCTTTGTGCTCGCGCAGGCGGACAGGAAAATCAGCGCAAACGAGATCAGACCCAACAGCGGCAAGCGCAATGATGCCTTGGTGCGAATGTTGTCTCTCATGGCGTACCTCAAAGCGTTGATGAAAAGAAAACGTTCGGAATCGGTCCGGAATCGGCAGGATGCACAGCCCATGGTATCGGCATGATTCATCCCTTGCGACCTACATGCGCAGGGAGGGCTCAGTCCTCGGACATGTGGCGTGGAGCGGCCGCCGGCACCGACCAGCCCTCTTGCTCGACAACCGCGGCCAGCGCGTCTTCGAACAGCGCCACGGCACGGTTGGCGGCATCGCCCAGATGCTGGTGAAGCAGGGCGTCGGCGGCGGAGCGCGACACGCATTCGTCGCTGTAGCGCTCGAAGGCGGCGATCTGCATCACCAACTCGACCAGGTGCTTCGGACATTCGCAAGCGATCGTCGTCGACTGTTGCGCCAGTCGGGTCAGGGTGGCTTCATCGAACCGGCGCGGCGACCTTGACCAGAGCCGTTCCCGACTCGAGCCGACGCCATCCTTGTACGCCATCGACTGCACGAAATCGAAAAGTACGTCGTGGGCATGGAGCAGGGCATCGGACGTGCGCGCGAGCTGCATGCCTTCAAGGCGCGCAAGATCGACGGCACGCCGCGTGCCGAATGCGTAGACGACAAGCACGTGATCGCAATGCGCCCGACGCGCCGCCGCGACGACGGACATCACCGTGTCTTCGTGCAGCGCCTCGACCCGCACGACCATGCCGCGAGGCGTGCCGCTCGAATCTTCGGCGACAGGAATCTCTTCGGCTTGATGAAATGCCTGATGCGTGACGCCCTCGGGCAACTCGATCGAGACGCCTTCGCCAAAGCCCACGATGAAGAGATTGGCGCCGTGCGACGCGTCCACCGAAGCGGCGGCCACGGCGGCGCCACTCGCCAATCGGCCCAACTGCGCGTTGTCGAGATGCGCGATGGCGCTGATCGCGTGGCCCTTGTCGACCAGCGACTTGATCGTTCTCAGACGGCTCACATCGACGTCGGAATAAAGACGCTGCCCCGAGGCACTCGTGGGCGGCGAAATCACGCCATATCGCTGTTCCCAGATCCGCAACGTGGCGGCCGGCATGTCGACGAGCTTTGCGGCCTCGCCACTTCGATAACGCCGAACTGAATTCACCGTGTCTTCCATCCCGAGCTTGTTGTCATTTCAAAAAACACATTCACACAAACCTTAACTCGCGCGCCCGATCGAGTCAATAAATCGACTCATGCCATGTGCCGCATCAAGCAATGAGTTTGAAATTAGACTCGTCTTCGCCGTCGGCGGCGGTCGAAATGCGCTTGTCATGGGGCAACCGTGGGTTGCCGAAGGTGATCGACATACGGAATCCCAGGCCGCGCGCGCCACATGACTATCGGCGTGCCCGTGCGGATCAGGGATAATGGACACCGGTCGCGGGTGGCTCATCGTTTCGCTGAAGCGGTCACCGTCGCGCGACATCTTCCTTCAGAGATACGTAATGCGTGACATCATCGACGGCTTCCTGCGCTTTCAGCGCGAGGCGTTTCCTCAACGTGCCGAGCTTTTCAAGCAGCTCGCCACGAGTCAAAACCCCAAGGCACTCTTTGTCACCTGCTCGGACAGCCGCGTCGTTCCCGAACTGTTGACGCAGCGTGAGCCGGGTGAGTTGTTCGTCATACGCAACGCAGGCAACATTGTGCCGTCGTACGGTCCTGAGCCCGGTGGGGTTTCCGCTACCGTCGAATATGCGGTCGCGGTATTGGGCGTGCAGGACATTGTGATTTGCGGTCACTCGGACTGCGGCGCCATGGGCGCCATCTCTCGCTGCACCTGTCTGGACCACATGCCGGCCGTCGCCAACTGGTTGCGTCACGCAGACGCCGCGAAAGCGATCAATGCCGCGCACACGTTCGACGATCCGCGCGCCAAGCTCGACGGTCTGGTGCGCGAGAACGTGATCGCGCAACTGGCAAACCTTCGCACCCATCCGTCGGTGGCGCTCGCACTGGAGCAGGGGCGCATGACCCTGCACGGTTGGGTCTACGACATTGAAAGCGGCGGCATCGTTGCGCTTGACGGCACCACACGCAAGTTCGTCTCGCTTGCGGATTCGCCCAGCACGGTGGCCGTCGCGTCCCGCCGCCCCGACGACACTCCGACAAGGTGAGGCCGACATTCGGCATCGCGGGACTGCCCTGACTCAGCATCCGCCGAACCCTCATGCGGCGGGGGCTGGCCCGACGTGAACCTCAAAGGCCGAGATCGGACAGTCCCGGATGATCGTCGGGCCGACGCCCGAGCGGCCAGTGGAACTTGCGCTCGGACGCCTTGATTGGCAGATCGTTGATGCTGGAATAGCGATTCGACATCAGACCGTCCGGGCCGAACTCCCAATTCTCGTTGCCGTACGAGCGGAACCAGTTGCCGGAATCGTCCCGCCATTCGTACGCGTAGCGCACCGCAATCCGGTTATCGGTGAAGGCCCACAACTCCTTGATCAGGCGATAGTCGAGCTCCTTGGCCCATTTGCGTTCGAGGAATGCCTGGGCGTCGGCACGGTTGTTCACGAACTCGGCCCGGTTGCGCCATTTCGTATCGACGCTGTACGCGAGCGCGACCTTGGCGGCGTCGCGGCTGTTCCATCCGTCCTCGGCGAGGCGGACTTTCTGAATTGCGGTTTCAAGCGTGAACGGCGGAAGCGGCGGGCGGGTTTCGTTTGTGGATGACACGATGGGTGACCTCAAAGTTTGGGTTTGGGTTGGGGCACGGCAAGAAGCCGGCACGCTACGCGTGCGGCAGTGTCGGCGGCTTCAGTGCCGCCGAAAACGAGCGCAACCGAAATCGCGCCGTCAATCAGGACAAGCAACTCGTCCGCAAGCGAATCGGGCTCGGGCAAGCCGCTCGCGGCGGTAAGTTCGCGCAGGTAGTCGCGCAAACGCAGTTTGTGCCATTGCGACACCCGCCGGATGCTGTTGGCCGGGTCGCCGATCTCGCCGGCCGCGTTCAGGAACGCGCAGCCGTGGAAGCCCTCGGAGGCGAACCATGCGCGAAGCGCGTCGAAACACGACTGCAGGCGCTCGACGGGATCGTCTCTTGTCGATGTCGCCGCAATGAACCACTGCATCCAGCGCTCGTCACGCCGCAGGAGCGCAGCCTCAACCAATGCCTCCTTGTTCGGATAGTGCCGGTATAGCGTCTTGCGTACCACGCCCGACTCCTTGACGATGGCATCGACGCCCGTCGCGTGGATGCCGCCCGCGTAGACCAGGCGCTCCGTCGTGTCGAGGAGCGCGAGTTGAGCGGGAGAGAGATCGGCGGCTTGGCTGGAGGAAGTCATCACGCAACAGGGAGAATGATCGTTCCCCAGAGTGTAGAACGATCATTCTCCCGAGTCAACGCGATTTTCACTGGGCGCTGTAGCAGCGCCGGAAGCGCCGCGGGACGAACAGCACGGCTGCGGCTATTCCATGTCCGGGGAGCGCTTAGTCGTTTGGCGCCGCACGATGCGCAACAATGCATCGAGGTCCGATGCGTGTTGGGCATTCCTGTAGGCGAGGCCAAATCCGATCCAGAATTCCTTTTCCTTGAGCGGCCTGAAAGTCGCCCCGGCGCGCCGCACTTTGGTCATCGATTTCGGGATGAAACCAATGCCCCGTCCGTTCGCCACCTCGGCCAGCAGCAAGTGATGATCCACGGGTTCCACGAGTCTGCGGCTCGGCGCATGCCCTAGCTTTGCAAAAACTTCCTCGTAATGATCGAAGAATCCGGGATTTGTCCGGCGCTGCGGCCAGAACAGTGTTTGGTCCTTCAACTGCGCGATCGACAGGACTTTGTGCCGCGCGACCGGATGCCGTGCAGGGATGACCGCGACCAGCGGCTCTTTATGCAACTGTTCAACCACCAGTTCCCCTGTTGCGCTGGGCAGTCCGATCAAGGCCACGTCAAGCGCGCCGCGCTGCAGGCGCCGGATAAGTTCGACGGAAACGCCCGCAACGACAACCAGAGCCCCGTCAGGAACCGCCTTCTTGAAGGCGGGCTCGAGAGAAGGGAAGACCTCCGGATCAAACACCTTCGTGTAACCGATCTTGAGCTGCCGGGACGTGCTCGTGGAATACTGCCGTGCGGTTTCGACCGCCTCCGCGGCTTGACGCAACGTCTTCCTGGCTCCCTTCAGGAAGGCGCGGCCCGCCGGCGTAAGTTGCGCGCCCGCCGAGTCGCGATTGAGCAATGTCACTCCGAGTTCGCTCTCGAGCTGCTTCACCTGACGGCTTAGCGGCGGTTGCGACATGTGCAGTCGCTCAGCCGCGGCGCGGAACGTGCCTTCCTCGGCCACGGCAACGAAGCACTCCAACTGGCGCAGATCGATTCGTATCCTCATGCAGAAAAGGTATCACGAATTTGGTCTTAGCCAATGGCCCCTTGTGCCCATATGCTCGGGGCTACTGAATTCAACAAGGAGCTGATCAGACATGGAAACGCGCAATCGCAGAGATACTTTGCAGAGCACTCCCGCAGCCGGAAAGATGCTGGACGCCGAAGGCATGCCACGGATGAGCGAATCCGAGGCCCAGCCAGACTTGGCGACTCTCTTTAGTGCACGCGCTGGCGAAACCCGTGCAGAACGTTATTCCCGAGGTACCGAGGTGCTCAAGCGGATCGGTGGCGCGGGCTACGATGTCCCGATCCACCGCCTGGCGCAGGTCGCCCCGGATTTGGCACGATTCACGGTTGAATTTGCCTATGGAGACATTCTCTCGCGGCCGGGGCTGGATCTGGGCCTTCGCCAGGTCGCCACCGTTGCCGCATTGATGGCCAATGGCAGCGTGCAGCCGCAACTGAAATATCACATGACCGGCTTCCTCAATGTTGGCGGCGAGCCGGCGGAACTGGTCGAAATGCTTTTCCTGGCGATTGCAATCCTGGGGTTTCCGGTGGCGATCGATGCGGTGGGCATCGTTCGCGAGATTTTTCGAGAGCGCGGTCTTGTTTTCGATCCGCCGGACCCGGCGTCCGACGATGGCGCAGCACGATACCAGCGGGGTCTCGAGGTGCTCGACGAACTGATGGCCAATCCCGAGGCGTACATGGAAACGCTGCAAGGCACTTCACCCGAGCTCGCCCGCTGGTCGGTCGAGTTTGCGTTCGGTGAGATATTCGGCCGCAAGGGACTCGATCCAAAGACAAGACAGATCGCGATCGTCTCGATGCTCGGCGCCGCGGGCAATCGCGATGATCTGTTGCGCCTTCATATCGAAGCCGGCGTCAAGGCGGGCCTGTCCCCCACGGAAATCACCGAAGCGCTGATGCAACTGGCGATCTATGCCGGATTCCCCAGCGCGCTCAATGCCTTTGGCATTGCGAACGCCGTCTTCACGAAGCCAGACCCACAAGAGCGGGAAGGGGCACGCGGCGGGGTAGGCGGGAATGCGATCGTCTCTGAAACTCGCGCGGCTCGCCGCGAACGTGGACTGGCGACACTCGCCAAGACTTCTGCCCAAGCGGGCGCGACCGTGGTCGACAGCTTCAACGATCTGGCTCCAGACATCGGCCGCGCGATCATCGAGCACTCCTACGGCGACATCTTCAGCCGTGCGGGGCTCAACGCGATAACGCGCGAACTTGCCGCATGCTCAGCGCTCGCCGCGGTGGGAAGCAAGGCGACGCAGACGCCGCTGCGGGTCCATGTGAATGCGGCCCTGACTGCGGGCGCGACGCCGGCGGAAATCGTCGAGACGCTGCTAAACGTCCTGCCTTACCGAGGATATCCTGCTGTCGAGGAAAGCATGCGTGTCGCCGGCGAGGAATTCAGAAAGCGCGGCGACAACGGCCCAAAGGCGGCGGCAGAGCGGCAATGAATCCCGGTTTTCCAAACGGAAACGCCGGCCGGTCCTAACCCCTTGCAGCCAAGTTGCCGGTTACCCTCCGTTTGCGCTGCGCACTTTCCTCACCCCGCACCCGCTTCCGACACTGATCACGGCCGCGGCACTTGGCGGTGCCCGCCGCGCGACGGCGACGCACCGTTCGCCGACGCCATGCCCACCCGGCCGGGTCGTCGAACCCTCCGCTAAGGGTTTCCCATCATCTTGACTTCCGATTTTCTTTCGCCAATACTTTGTCCGTACAAAGTAATAAACACCGAACAAAGTCGGTAGACCTGGCCAAGCATCGTATTCAGGAGGAGGGAGACATGGACGGACTGCAACCCCAGACGGAGACCACCCGACGCATTCGCGCGAGCTACGGGCGCTATCTCGAGGACTTCGAGATTGGCGACATCTATGAGCATCGCCCCGGGCGCACCATCACGGAAGCCGACAATATCCACTTCTCGCTGCTGACGATGAATTTCCATCCGATGCATTGCGATGCCGCACACGCAGCCAAGAGCGAATTCGGCCAATTGCTCGTCAACAGCGGCCTGACCGTCGCCATCGTGCTCGGCATGACCGTCAACGACGTGAGCGGAAAAGCCATTGCCAACCTGGGCTGGAAAGAGATCAAGCTCACCGCCCCGGTGTTCTGCAACGACACGCTCTACGCCGAATCGCAGGTGCTTGAAAAGCGCGAATCGCGCTCGCGTCCCACGCAGGGTATCGTCACCGTGCATACCCGCGCCTTCAACCAGCACGGCGTGCAGGTCATGGAGTTCGTGCGCAGCGCACTGATTCCGAAACGCGGCCACGGTGTCGGCGACTGAGCAGGGCAGTGCGGCTCACACGGTAGTTCCAATCGACATCACGCGGGGTGCCCTGAGACGCTTGGCACCCGCCGCTTCACACCCGCGTTACGGCTCGCCGTGATGGCGTGGCGATGGAGGTAAGGATGCAAGGCAATATCCCGCAAGGGGGTACAGCGCCGAAATCCGACTCGCTCGGGCAATCCCGAGACGCCGGTCGGACCGCGTACCGTTCCGCGCCCTCTGCCGAAGGATCCGGCGAACCCGACGCCACCAGCGCCGCGCGCTGGGTCGATCAGTTCGGCTCGGCGCCCCTGAGTCCGGTGCATGCGCTCGCACTCGTCAATGCCGCGCATGGCATTACCGACGCCGCGGCAGGGGCCGCGCGCGCGCTCGACTGGCTGACGCCCGATGCCTTCCATGCCACGCTGCGCCAGCAGGAGACAAACGATGCGAACGCTGCACGCCAAGGATAACGGCCCGGCGACGGACGCCGCGGTGGTGCGCGACTTGTCCGGCGCCGCTTGCGTCGAACGCACGACCGTCGCGCTCGATGAGGCGAGGGCGGCCGGCCTGGCGGGCGGCTTCGTGCGCCTGCGCAACGATTCCGCTCTCGATCAGGCACGAGCCGTCGACCATGCGATCCGCGACGAGGTCGCGCAGCCCAACCGCCGCTTGCTTGGGGCAATCCTCGCGCACAAGGACATGTTTTTCCGCGCCGGCGAACTGAGCGAATGCGGCAGTCGCATCCTCGCCGGGCATCGGCCGTCGCAGACGGCCACGGTGCTCTCGCGTCTCGATGCCGCGGGCGCCGTGGACCTCGGTGCCTTGCACATGGCGGAGTTTGCCATGAGCCCGACAGGCTTCAACGCGCATCTCGGGCACGGCCGCAACGCCTGGTCGCCGGATCACGTCAGTGGCGGGTCGTCCAGCGGCAGCGGCGTGGCCGTCGCGCGTGGCCTGGCGTTCGCCGCCCTCGGCTCCGATACCGGGGGCTCGGTTCGAATTCCCGCAGCAGTCAATGGCGTCACCGGCATCAAGCCGACCCAGCACGCGGTCTCCACGCACGGCGTGATGCCGCTGTCGCCGAGCCTCGATTGTGTTGGCGTGCTGGCACGTACCGCGGCAGACGCGGCGGCGGTGCTTGAAACCATCTGGGGGCCGGACGCCAACGATCCTCATTGCCTCGTCAGTCAGGCGCGCGACTTCACGCGCGCGTTGGCGCAACCCTTGAGCGATCGCGATGTCGTTGCAGTGCCCGAGTTCGACGGCTCGGCGCTGATCTCCGACGAAATTCGTGCGGCCGTTGCCGGGGTGAAGCAGGCGCTCGAAGCCTGTGGCGTGACGATTCGCCAAGTCCCGCTGCCCGATCTGCGCGAGGCCGGAGCGCTGGCCACGCTGATGCTGGGCGCCGAGGCCGCGTCGATCCACGGTCCGTGGCTGCGTGAGCGTCGAGACGCCTACGGCGAGCAGGTGTTGCGCCGGCTGGAGCGCGGCCTGCTGTATCCGGCCACCCGTTACGTCGACGCGCTGCGCCTGCGTGCCGGCTACTCGCAATCGTTCGTCGAACGCTATCTGGCAGGGGCACAAGCGTTGCTGCTGCCGACCTTGCCGTATGCGGTGCCGACGATTGCCGAGACGCTCGACGGCGACGCGGACGCGATTGAGCGACGCTTCGGCGACTTCTCGTACTGGACACGCGGCATCAACTACCTCGGTCTGCCAGCGGTTGCCTTACCGGCGGGGCGCACACAGAACGGATTGCCGACCGGGGTTCAGTTGATCGGTCGCGCATGGCGGGAAGCCGCGCTGCTGCGTCTCGCACACCAGTTGCAACAACACACCGGCTGGCATCTGCCGTCGGTGAACCGAGTTGGACCGCTCGACCGCGCAGCGATGCCGGCGGGTCTTGATACGGCGGGATCGCCAGTGTCGCAGTCATCGATGGAAAGGATGGAGTAACGCAAGCCGGGAACGAGGACGCCGTCGTTCGCCGCACGTCATTTTTTGCTCGCATCACGTTCGCTTCAGACGAACGGATGCCGCCAACGTTCAGGAGACAACCGTATGAACGCAACCTCCGTCAACGCAGGGGCCCGGCTCGACCGGCTTCCCCTGGCGAGGTTTCACTGGAAGATTCTCGGACTCATCAGTGGTGGCGCGCTACTCGACGCCTTCGATGTCTATCTCGCCGCCGGAGTGCTCGCGGCGCTGGTCAAGAGCGGCTTCTCGACACTACAGCTCAACGCGGCCTTCATCTCGGCCACGTTCTTCGGCATGCTGATCGGCTCGGCGCTGGCCGGTTACGTGGGTGACCGTTTCGGTCGACGCTATTCCTACCAAATCAATCTCGCCGTGTTCGGCATCGCCTCGCTGCTCGCGTGCTTCGCGCCGAACATGCCCACGCTGATCGTGCTGCGTTTCATCATGGGCCTGGGCCTTGGCGCGGAGCTTGTCGTGGCCGCCGGTACGCTCTGCGAATTCGTGCCGCCGGCCTACCGGGGACGCTGGATTTCGTTGATGGGGCTCATCATCAATTCGGGCCTGCTGATTGCCACGAGTGTCGGGTACATCGTGATCCCGAACCTCGGCTGGCGCTGGATGTTCGCTATCGCAGGCGCGGGCGCGCTCGCCATCTGGATCATGCGCAAGCGCATGCCGGAATCGCCGCGTTGGCTCGAATCGGTGGGTCGCACCCAGGAAGCAGAAGCCACGCTCGCCGACATCGAGGGCCAGGTGAAGCGTCAGTTCGGCGCGCTCCCGCCGGTGCCGCCCGCACAGCCGGTGATGGCACGCAACGTGCCCCTGTCGGTGCTGTTCTCGAAGCCCGTGATCGGCCGCACGCTCACCGCCGCGCTCACCTGTGTCGCGATCAATGTGGCCGTGTATGGCTTCGTGGCCTGGCTGCCGACGTTCTTCGTCAAGCAAGGCTTGACGGTGGTGCAGTCGCTCGGATTCACGACGCTGATGGCCTTCGGTGCCCCGGGCGGTGCGTTGGTCGGCTATCTGCTCGGCGATCGCCTCGGGCGGCAGCGCGGCCTCGTGTTGTTCTCGGCGGCCACGATCGTGCTCGGCTTCCTGTACCCGCAGATGCGTGATGCGATGTCGATCTCGATCGTCGGCTTCTGCCTGGTGACGGCGATCTACACGATCGTCACGCTCGGTCTGTACGGGTATATCCCCGAGTTGTTCCCCACGGCGTTCCGTCTGCGCGGTACGGGCTTTGCCGGCGTATGCGGCCGTGCGGCATCGATGAGCACGCCGTATCTGGCAGTCGCCCTGTTCCAGCACTTCGGCATTTCCGGTGTGCTGGCGATGGTGAGCGGCGTGCTTGGCCTGTTGATCGTCGCGCTGCTGGTACTGCGCGTGGAAACCAATCAACAGTCGCTCGAAGATATCAGCGTGCCCAGCGACGCCGGTCTCGGTGGCTCCGCCACAACCGCTGCCATGCATGCCGAGCACTAGCCTCAACACCTTGCATCCGTTCAGGAAGGAGACAGCATGACTTCAGAAGTGAACCACACGCCCCAGGGGATCTCGGCAACGCTGGCCTCGTTCGCCTTGGGCCTGTCGCTGGACGCCGTGCCTGCGGTCGTGCGCGAGCGCGCCAAGCACCTGCTGCTCGACGCGATTGGCCTGGCCTACGCATCGCAGCCGGCCGACTTCACGCGGGTTACGCTCGACGGCCTCACCGCGCTGAGCGCCGGCGACCAGCCGGTCGCGACGGTGATCGGCCGTGGCCATCGCCTCAACACCCGCGACGCGATGGTGATGAATGGCGTGCTGGTGCATGGCCTCGACTTCGACGATACGCACTCGCGTGGCGTGATCCATGCCACCGCGAGCGTATTGCCGTGCGTGTTCGGCGTCTCGGAGGCGCGCGGCGCCGATGGTGCCCAGACACTGGCGGCTTACATCGCCGGCATGGAAGCGGCCACGCGCATCGGCTCGGTGGCGAAGGGCGGCTTCCACCAGGTCGGGTTCCATCCAACCGGCGTGGTGGGGATCTTCGGCTGCACGCTCGCCGCCTCGCGCCTGCTTGGCCTGAACGCGCACCAGACCGCCATGGCGCAGGGCATCGCGCTGTCGATGGCCAGCGGCAGCCTGGAATTCCTGCAGGACGGCGCCTGGACCAAGCGCATGCATCCGGGCTGGGCCGCACAGTCGGCGTTCACCGCCGCAACCCTGGCCGCGCATGGCTATATCGGCGCATCCGCACCTTATGAAGGGCGCTTCGGTCTGTTCTCGAGCTACCTCGGCGAGCAGCGCGGCAATGCCGATCTGTCGCTCGCTACCGAAGGCCTTGGCGAGCAGTGGCAGATCGAGGAAGTGGCGATCAAGCCGGTGCCGGCCTGTCATTTCACGCACGCCTTCGCCGATGCGGGCACTGAGTTGCACAAGCTATGGCAACAACGCGGCGCGAAGATAAGCGAACTGGCCGAGCGGATAGCCCGCATTCGCGTGAAGGTGCCCGAGGCAGTCGTCAAGACGGTATGCGAGCCGGTGGCGAACAAGCGCCGTCCGGCCAACAGCTACGATGCCCAGTTCAGCGTGCCTTACGTGGTGTCCAGCGCGCTGATCAAGGGCCGCTTCACACTCGACGAACTGGAGCCGGGGGCACTGCGCAACGACGCGGTGCTCGCGCTGGCCGCGAAGGTCGAGTACGAGATCGACCCGGCGAGCACCTTCCCGCGCCACTACACGGGGGAGGTCGTGCTGGAATTGCGTGATGGCACCACGCTCGCGCATCGCGAGGCCATCAATCGTGGCAGTGCGGATCGTCCGCTCAGCAACGAAGAAATCGTGGAGAAATACGTTGCCAACGCCGCGCGTGTGTTGCCGCAGGCGCGCGTCGACAAGGTGCGAGAGACCGTGCTCTCGCTCGACCGGTTGCCGGCCGGCGCCCTGCACGCCGTGCTCGGCGAGTCGGTCTGAGCCGCGCATGAATGTCTGGAGATAGTGTGATGACGCAAGTAGAAAACAACATCGCGGAGCAAGGCGGGGACGACACCCTGATCCTCGATATGCTCGAGCGATTCCTCAAGGTCGAGGTCAAGCCCTACGTGCATGCCCTGGAGAAGGCTGACGAGTATCCCGCCGAGATCGTCGAGCAGATGAAGGAGATGGGGCTGTTCGGCTGCCTGATCGCGCCCGAGTACGGCGGATTGGGGCTTTCGACGCGCACCTATGCGCGCATCATCGAGCGCATGTCGGCGGTGTGGATGTCGCTGAGCGGCATCGTCAACTCGCATCTGATCATGGCGATGACGGTGCAGCGCAACGGCACGCCGGACCAGAAGGCGGAATTCCTTCCGCGCTTCGCGACGGGCGAACTGCGTGGCGGCATTGGTCTGACCGAGCCGGATTGCGGCACGGACCTGCAGGCGATCCGCACGAGCGCCACGCGCGATGGCGATCACTATGTGGTCAACGGCGCGAAGACCTGGATCACCAATAGCCTGTATGGCAACTGCCTGGTGCTGCTCGTCAAGACCGATCTCACGGCTCAGCCGCGCCATCGCGGCATGAGCTTGCTGATCGCGGAGAAGGGCCCGGGGTTCGAAGTTAGCCGCAAGCTGGAGAAGCTCGGATACAAGGGCATCGACACCTGCGAACTGAACTTCGACAACTACCGCGTGCCGGTCGACCGTCTGATCGGAGGCGAGGAGGGGCGTGGCCTGAAGCAGATTCTGAGCGGGCTCGAGCTGGGTCGCATCAACGTCGCGGCACGCGGCCTGGGCATCGCGGTGGCGGCACTTGACGCCTCGGTGGCCTACAGCCAGCAACGCAAGACCTTCGGCAAGCCGATTTGCGAGCACCAGGCCATCCAGCTCAAGCTCGGCGAGATGGCCACACGCGTGCATGCGTCGCGATTGCTCGTCGATGCGGCGGCGCAGGCGTACGATCGCGGCGAACGTTGCGACATGGAAGCCGGCATGGCGAAGTACTTCGCCACGGAGGCCGGCGTCGAGAACAGCGCGGAAGCGATGCGCATCCACGGCGCCTACGGCTATTCGAAGGAATTCGACATCGAGCGTCTGTATCGCGATGCGCCATTGCTCGTGATCGGCGAGGGCACCAACGAATTGCAGCGCATCATCATCGCGAAGCAACTGATCGAGAGGAATCCGGTATGAGCCTGCCACTTTCCGGACTGCGCGTGATCGCGGTCGAGCAATACGGTGCCGGCCCGTTCGCCACGCAGCACCTGGCCGATCTCGGCGCCGACATCATCAAGATCGAGAACGCGAAGGACGGCGGCGACGTTGGTCGCGCGGTCGGCCCCCACTTCTTCGGCGAGGGCGACAGCCACTTCTACGAAGCGTTCAACCGCAACAAGCGCAGCATTGCGCTCGATCTCAAGAGCGCGGAAGGCAAGGAGATCCTGCTCAAGCTGGTCGAGTCGGCGGACGCCGTGTTCGACAATTTGCGCGGCGATCTGCCGGTCAAGCTCGGGCTCGATTATGCGTCACTGTCGCGCGCGAACCCTGCGCTGGTATGCGTTCACCTGTCGGCGTACGGCCGCACCGGTTCGCGCAAGGCGTGGCCGGGCTATGACTACCTGATGCAGGCCGAGGCCGGCTATCTGTCGCTGACGGGCGAGCCGGACGGTCCTCCGGCACGCTTCGGCCTGTCGATCATCGACCTGATGACCGGCACGACGGCGTCGATGGCATTGCTTGCCGGGGTGCTCGAAGCGCGCAAGACGGGCAAGGGGCGCGACCTCGATGTGAGCCTGTTCGACGTGGCGATGCACAACCTGGCCTATGTCGCCACCTGGTATCTGAACGGCGGGCACATGACGCGGCGCGAACCGCGTTCGAGCCACCCGTCGCTCACGCCCAGCGAGCTGTATCGCACGCGCGACGGTTGGATCTTCCTGATGTGCAACAAGGAGAAGTTCTGGGGGGTGCTGGCGCAGGAGATCGGCAGGCCGGAATGGATTACCGACCCTGAGCTATGCAACTATGCGGCGCGCCTGAAGCATCGCGACCGCGTGCGTCGCGAGCTCGACGAAGTGTTGATGACCGAGGACACGGCGACGTGGATGGAGCGCTTTGCGGGGAAGGTGCCGGCGGCACCGGTGCACGACGTCGCCCAGGCGCTGGACAACCCCTTCGTTGCCGAACAGGCGCGCGTGAGGGACTTCGAGCATCCGGAACATGGCCCGATCAAGGGCGTGGCGTCGCCGGTGAGAATCGACACGCCGCTGCCGGCACGTGCAGCGCCGCGCATGGGCGAGCATACCGACGAGGTGCTGCGTGAGGCCGGATTCGGTGACGACGCGATTGCTTGGCTGCGCGAGCAAGCTGTGGTGCAATGACATCATTACTCCTCACCGGCAATGCCGACCACGCGCATGACCCCATTGCTCAACCAGCAGCCACGCTATCTGCAACTGGCGCAGACACTGATCCAGGAGATCCGCGATGGCCGATACTCGGTCGGTGACTTCCTGCCGACCGAGTTCGATCTGTGCGAGCAGTTCGGCGCCAGCCGCTTCACGGTTCGCGAGGCGGTCAAGCGCCTGGTGCAGATGGGATTGGTGGATCGTCAGCCCGGCGTCGGCACGCGCGTACTGGCGCGCGAGGCGGTCAGCGGCTACCAGCAGGTGATGCGGCAGCTGAGCGACTTGCAGCAATACACAGCCGACACCGAGCTGGAGATCCTCGCGCGCGATCTTGTCGAAGTGGACGAAACGCTGGCGCCGGTGCTGCGTGCCGGCAATGGGGAGTCGTGGCTGCACATTTCGGCACTGCGGCGCAGTGGCGCCGAGCCGGAGCCGATTTGTGTCAGCGACATCTACATCCATCCGGCATTTCGTGCGCTGGAGGGGATCGAGGGCAGTTCGCATGTGCCGATTTACACGCTGATCGAAGAGCAGTTCGGCGAGCACATCGCGGCCGTGCAGCAGGAGATTCGGGCCACGTTGATCACAGCGGCACAGGCACGCTGGCTCAACGTCAAGCCGAAGTCGGCGGCCTTGTGGATTTGCCGGCGGTATCTGAATCGCCGTGAGGAAATCGTCGAGGCGGCGATCAGCATTCATCCGGCCGACCGCTTCAGTTATTCGGAAACATTTCAACGCGACTGGCGCGCCGCCTCCTGACAACCCGTCAATGCGTGGGGAAGGGCGCCCGCGCAAAGGGGCTCCCATGCAAGCAGCATCGACGTATCTTTTCGTTCCGGGTGATCGTCCGGATCGCTTCGACAAGGCGCTCGCCACCGACGCCGCCTTTGTGATCCTCGACCTCGAGGACGCGGTGTCTCCCGAGAACAAACCCACGGCGCGCGACGCCTTGTTCACATGGCTGGCGCAGCACGGAGAGGATCCGCGTGTGCTGGTGCGCATCAACGGCGTGCATACGCCCTGGCACACCGACGATATGCGCCTGGTCGAAATGCCGGGTGTCGCCGGAATCATGTTGCCAAAGACGGAGCGTGCCGACGAGATGCAGGCGTTGCGCGCCTGCTTGCGCGAGGCACAGACGTTATATGCGCTGATCGAGACAGTCGATGCGGTGGTGCGTCTGCGCGAGATCGCAGGCGCGCCGGGGGTGACGCGCCTGGCCTTCGGTACGGTCGACTTCTGTGCGGACGCGGGTATCGGCGACGACGGCGCCGCGCTCGATGCGATTCGCACGCAGTTCGTGATCGAGTCACGCTACGCACGGTTGCCCGCGCCCATCGACGGGGTCACCGTCGCGATCGGTGACGACGAGGTACTGCGGGCCGACGTGCGCCATTCGCGCAAGTTCGGATTCGGGGCAAAGCTTTGCATTCACCCGAAGCAGATCGCGATTGTACGCGATGGATATCTACCGACACCGCAGGAAACCGATTGGGCGATGCGGGTGCTGGATGCGGTTGCCACGGCGGGCGCAGGCGCGATCGCCGTAGACGGCAAGCTCGTCGACCGGCCTGTCGTGGAACGGGCCAGGGCGATCATGGGACAGTTGAGCTAGCGGTTGGCACCAAATGCAATTCGTTAACCAGAATGGCTTCCGCCGAAGAGACAGAGGCCCCGCGTGTCGGCGGGGGCCTCTTGGCTGGCGCTTCGTCACGCCTCATCCTTCAACGCCTGCGGTGCCTGACGCAGCACGCGGCGGGCGAACATCGCGAAGCTCGCCTTCACGATGCTCGGCTGCAACAGGAAGTCGTGTGACTCCTTCGCCAGCACCGGGTTGAGTTCCGTCACCGGCCCCATCGTTTGCGCCATGATCTGGTTGCGCGCCGCCCGCTCGATCAGCATCGACAGATACGCCGTCTCCTCCACCGACGACGTCGCGGCCAGGAACCCGTGGTGTGCCAGCAGGATCGATCGGCACTTGCCCAACGCTGAGGAAATGATCTCGCCCTCGTCATCCGCAATCGGCAACCCCGGCCACTCCTTCAGGAACGCACAGTCGTCGAAGAACGGCGTCGCATCCATATGCGCCACGCGCAACGGCTGCCCCGTCATCGACAACGTCGACACGTACGGCGGATGCGTATGCACAATGCTCTGCACATCCGGCCGGCGGCGGTACACCCACAGGTGAAAACGCACCGCCGGATTCGGCATGCCTACCCCCTCAAGCACCCGCAGCGAATCGTCCATGCGAATTACGTGGCGCGGCTCGACTTCGTCGAACGCCACCGCCAGCGGCGTCGTCAGGAACGTACCGTCGGCACACCGCACCGTGATCTGTCCCGCCAGCGTCTCCGAGTGATTCTCCATCGCAAGCATCCGGCACGTCAGCACGACCTTTTCCTTCTCGGTCCAGTCGCCCACGTCCAGACGCGACGCCATCTCCGTCACTGCACGATCGGTTACCGCCTGTTTGGCTTCATCCAGCATCCCATCTCTCCTTCGTCAGCAATTACTGCAAACTCTCGTCAGGCATTGCATGTCGCTCATGCCGCCTTCGCCGCCGGCAGCCCCGGCATCGACACGTAGCCCGGCAGCGCCGCAACCCGGTCGATCCACGCCATCACATGCGGAAACTCGTCCAGCGGCAACTTACCCTCGCGCGCCATCGCCACGTACGGCAGGCACGCCAGATCGGCAATCGTCGGGCGCGCCGCCGCCAGCCACGGCTGCTGTGCCAGCCTGGTATCGAGCACGCCCAACACACGCAGGCCTTTCGCCGTCACGGCCGCAATGTCGACCTTCTCGCCAAGCAGGTAATACAGTCGCGCCGGCTGCAGGCTGTTGCCAATCTCGTTCGCGGCAAACGACAGCCACTGCACCACGCGGCCGCGCTCCTCTGCCGAATCGCCCAGCCACGCCGGGTCGTGCTTCCACGCGAGATACGTCAGGATCGCCTGGCTGTCGCACGCGATATGGCCGTCGTCGTCGATCGCAGGAATCTCGCGCAGCGGATTGATCTCGCCGTACCACGGCGCGTGATGCGCCTCGTTCGGCACGTCGACAAACTCGCTCTGCCACGTCAGGTCAAGCATCGACATCAGCAGACGCACCTTGTGGCAATTGCCGGACAGCGGATGGTCGTAAAGGGTGATCATGAATAAGGTCCGATTGAAGGCGCGTCAACGCGCGCCAGGGAACATAAGCGCCATCACTTGCGCGGTGCGGGGTCCGACGGGGACGGTTTCATCTTCCACGCACTGAACGCGCCGATCAGGCCGAGCACGCTGAGATAGATGCCCACCGACCCGATGCCGCCCATGCGTGCCACCAGCGTGGCCGCAATCAGCGGGGCAAGGCCGCCACCGAGGGCTGCGGCCACCTGGATGCCGATCGAAATGCCCGAATACCGCAGCTCGGCCGGGAACTGCGCCGCATACAGGCTCGACTGCGGCCCGAAGATGATCGCGTAGTTCAACGCCAGCGTGAGCACGACCGCGAACGTGTACAACGGCAGCGACCCGGTACCCATTGCGTGGAACAGCGGGATCGCCGTCACGGCCAGCAACAGCGTGCCGAAGATGTACAGCCGGCGTGCACCGATACGGTCGCCCAGCCAGCCGAACAGCGGAATCGTGAAGACCTGGCACAGCGAGCCGATCAGCACCGCGTTCAAGGCATCGCCGCGCGTAAAGCCGAGTCGTGCCGTGGCATACGAAATCGAGAACACGATGATCGTGTACACCAGCGTGACTTCGGCCAGCTTGCCGCCGATGGCCTGCAACAGCGGACGCCAGTGCTTGATCAGTACTTCCTTCGCCGGCAACGTGGCGACCTTGCGCCGGGTCTTCACCGCGACGAACTCCGGCGACTCCTCGACCTTCATGCGAATGAACACGCCCACCACGATCAGCGCCGCGCTCGCCAGGAACGGCACGCGCCAGCCCCATGACAGGAACTGGTCGTTCGGCAGCAGGTTGACCAGCGCGAAAGCGCCCGTCGACAGCAGGATGCCGATCGGCGCCCCCGCCTGCGGCAAGCTGCCGTAGAACGACTTGGACCCCGCCGGCGCATGCTCGACGGCCATCAGCACCGCACCGCCCATCTCTCCGCCAAACGAGATGCCCTGGCCGATACGCAACGCCACCAGCAGCACCGCAGCCCAGATGCCGATGTCGGCATAGGTCGGCAGCAGGCCGATCAGCGTGGTGCACACACCCATCAGCACCAAACTCAGGATCAGGATCGACTTGCGCCCGATGCGGTCGCCGAAGTGACCGAACAGAATGCCGCCGATCGGGCGCGCGAACAGGCCCGAGGCAAACGCGCCGAACGCGGCCAGTGTGCCCGTCGACGGATCCAGGCTTGGGAAGAACAGCTTGTTGAACACCAACGCCGCGGCCGTGCCGTAGGCGAGGAAATCGAAGGCCTCGATCGCCGTGCCCGCCATCGACGCCGCCGCCACGCGGAACATGCGCCGATCGGATGGGGCACCGCTTTGCGTCATCGTCGACGCCTCGTGCTGGGTCGTGTCCATGTGAGTTTCGTCCTGTCGTACGCGTCGCCGCGCTGTATTGTTGTCCAGTTTCGTCCATAAGACAACTATGTTGTCCTATGGCGCCCAGTCTATTCGTTTAGAATGCGTTATGCCCGCCTGTCAAAATAGGTGTTTACGAGTAAGTACAAGCCGTTGCGGACGCTGCTTGGGCAGGGCGACGGCACCAAGCGAGAGACAACTTTTGTCCACAGAAAGACGGCACACTCCGGCGCGCAAGGGCGCTCGGGCGACGGCAGAAACGCAGGGCGGGGCCACGGACGCTGCCACGCAGCATCCGGGCGAACTGGTGCGGGCCATCCGCCAGCGACGCGGCCTCACGCTCGACGAGCTGGCCACGCTGGCCGGCATGAGCAAAGGCCATCTCTCACGCTTCGAGCGGGGCGAGAAGACGGTGTCGCTGGCAGGCTTGATGCGCGTGGCGCAGGCGCTCGACACGTCCGCCGCGTCGCTGCTTGGCGAGCAGGTCGACCGCAGCGTCCTGCACATGGTGCGCGCGGGGGATCGCCATTTCCGCAAGGACACGGGCGGCGAGTACGAGTACGCGCCGCTCAGCCGTGCCAACGGCGGCGACGGTCCGACCGCGATGCTGCTGCGCCTGTCGGCCGACGCGAACGTGAAGGAAGCCGCGTTCCACTCGGGAGATGAAGTGTTCTACGTGCTGTCAGGGGCGATCGAGATCGAGCTGGCGGATCAGTCGCTGATCCTGCGCGAAGGCGATTTCGCGCAGTTCCCCGGGCTGGTCAAGCACCGCATTCGCAGCGTGGGAAGCGACGCCGAATTGCTAATCGTGGTGACCGGAAAGGGGCGGGGCGATCACGAGTGAGGGTTGAGGGCGGCGCGTTCGCCGCTCGGCTTGATCGCTTGCTCGATGAAGGCTTCAGGCGTATAGGGTTGGCGGACAGAAAGTAGGTCACCTTTGTAGAAACTGCGGGGAACCGCCGGGTCACGAATATGACCCCGGGGGCCGAGCGCGGGTCGGGCGTCGCGGTCGATGCGCTACGGTTTCGGTAGAACGCTTCGTTCGAGATCAACCGCCATCGGTAGCTGTTGGAAGTAAGGCGCCGCGAACGGGGGCGCTGGCTTGACAAAATTCTGCAAACAGACGGAAGTCGGCCCTCATGTCCGATTGTGCTCGCATATTCATCATTTAACATAATGTACATTATGCGAATTACAGAATGAGACGGCCTTCGATGCAGGTCACGGCGTCGCCGCCGATCCAAACTTTGTCGCCGACCTGCGTGACCTCGATGCAGCCGGCACGCCCCATGGTCAGGCCCTGGCTCACGCGGTATCGCGCAGGCGCCAATCCGGCCCCGAGCAGCCACTGGGCGATGCCCGCGTTCAGGCTGCCGGTCGCCGGATCCTCCGGCATTCCGTCGCCGGCGATGAAGGCCCGTACCTCGAACTGTGCGTCGCTGTCGTCGCGCCGCGGATCGCAAGTCCGGCGAACGGCAGCTCCTCCCGGGTGGTGAATATCCGCAGACGGTAATCGGCCCGCGGATCGGTCGGCGCAAGAATGAAAGTGGTCTCGCTAAGGTTCGTCCAGTTGGCAAATGTCGCCATCTGCTGGTCGTTCAGCGCTTCGGCATCGAACACCACCGCCACCGGGTTGCCCTTTAGCGGCACGGAACTGAAAACGTCGACCTGCTTGAATCTCGGTGAACTCATGGAATGCCTGCCTCGTGCCCTCGTAGGATGGCGAGTCTACGCCCAATTCAATCAGCGCTCCTATCCGTCCTATCCGTCCTATCCGACCAGGCAACAAGCGCGAAACGGCGAAACACGGTTCGCTTGACCCGATCCAAAATCAAAGCGAACACGGCAACCGCCAGGATCAAGGCGCCGACGAGCGCTACGGGAACCGCATCCATCAGCGTCCCGGTCACTGCCAACGCGCACACCAAAACCACATCGACGACGCTGACCCACGCCATGAGCTTGCCTGGCGCCACGGCCCACATGGGACCGTCGCTGCGCAAAACGTAAATGTTGGCCTGTGTCGTAAAGACAAGCAGCAGGAAAACCAGCGTTTGTCTCTGTGGCTCGCTCAGCCCCAAGAACGAGCGCGCACCGAAATACAGCGACAACGTGAAAACGAGCGAAACCGCGCCGAGCGCGGCAGCAGCCCCCATGAGCTGTCCGACTCGCCAGCGTTGCGGCATTGCCGCCGGCCGCGCACGATCGGCGGCAATACTCATCGTGACGAAGTCGTTCGCGAACAACAACAGCACCAGCAACTTCGGGGAAATGGCGAAGCCATCGGTGAGCCACAGCCCTAGCGTGAGGAAAACCACGATCTCCAACGTCTTCACAATCTTGTTCAGCACATACGTGAGCATGCGCCGGTGGACCTCTCGCCCGGTACGAACTACCGTCAGCACGCCGCCCAGGCCCGCATCGGTCAAGACGACGCCCGCCGCAGCCTTGGCTACGTCGGTGGCGCTTGCCACGGCAATGCCGAGCTCCGCCTGCCTGAGCGCAGGCGCGTCATTGACGCCATCCCCGGTCATCCCCGTGACATGCCCTGCCCGCTGCAGCGCGACGACAATGGCGTGCTTTTCCTCGGGCAGGACCCGGGCGAAGATGTCGCACTGCTCCGGCTTGTCAAGATCGTTGCCGCCGGGCACGCAGATCCGCACTCCCAGCCCGAGTCGGGTTCCCATCGCCCGTGCCGTTTCGAGTGCGTCGCCAGTGGCCATGCAAACGCGCACGCCCAGCCGCCGAAGTGCCGCGATGAGTTCCGCTGCATCGTCCCGGGGTGGGTCCGAGAGCCCGATCAGGCCGATTGGCCGAATTGCCCCTGCCGGCCCCGCGGCAACGGCGAGCACGCGTGCGCCGCCGCCGGCCACCTCCCTCCCCTGCGCCTGCGCCACCTGAAGCTGCGCCGCATCGGCTGAGCAATGCTCGAATACCGCGCGGGGCGCGCCTTTTAGCGCATGCCACGGCCGCCCCTCCACGTCATAGATGCCTTCGCTGAATCGAGTCTCCGGATCAAACGGCCGAAAGTCCGTACGCACAGGCAAGCTGTCCGCCTTTGCACTCCCGCGATAAGCCGCAAGAATTGCCAGATCCAGCGGATCTTGCGACGCATCGTCGCTGGCCATCGCGGCAGTGCGAAGCACCGTCTGCTCGTCCACATCCGCCAACGTCCTGACTTCGGAAACGCCAAGCGCATTCTTCGTGAGCGTGCCCGTCTTGTCCGAAAGGAGCGTGTCCATTGCCGCAGCCTCTTCCACCGCGGGCAACCGCGTGACCAGCACGCCCTGCTTCGACAGTTGCATGCTTGCCATCGCGGTGGCCAAGGTATAGGTTGCCGGCAATGCAACAGGCACCGAAGCGACGAGCAACAGCAACGCGAACACCACCGTGTCGCCCGGTGCAAGACCGTGCGTGACAGCATGAAGCGTGACCAGCACCACGAGCACGAAGTCGAAGGCCACCAGCCACTTCACGATGGCGAGAATGGTGCGCTGCATGTGGCTGGGCGCGTTGGATGTGCGCACAAGCTCTGCGGTCCGGCCAAAGCGGGTGCGCGATCCGGTGGAAGTCACTTCGCCGCTCGCTTCACCCCGATGCACGATCGATCCGGCATAGGCGGGCTGCCCCGGGCCCGCGTCGACGGGGAGTGACTCACCGGTCAGCGTTGACTGGTCGAGCGTCACCGCGCCGGCGAAAAGCACGAGGTCCGCCGGGACGATATCGCCGGCTCGCAGATGGACCACATCTCCCGGCACTAACTGTTGCGCGGAAATACGCCCCCATCGGGCGTCGCGCAACACGCGAGCGCTGACCTGAAGCTGCCTGCGCAACAAAGCCAGCGCGTCTTGCGCGCGACGCTCCTGCAGGAAAGCGGCCAACGCATTGAACACGAGCAGAAGCAGAATGATCAGCGCTTCCTGATCACGGCGCAGCAATAGCTGCAGGACGATCACCCCTTCGAGCATCCACGGTATCGGCCCCCAGAGCTTTCCTAGTAGTTGGCGCCACCCAGATGTGCCAACCGCCTGAACGGCATTCGCGCCATAGGATTGCAGCCGGGACTGCGCCTGCGCGGAGGTGAGCCCCGTCAAGCGGTCCGTCGGCGGCAATGCCGCCGCGGCTTGCGCAGGTGGTTCAGCCATGATCGTCATCGTCGGGCGAGATCCGTTTTCCAGGGCCACAAACGCGCGTGATGTCGGCTCGGGCGACCGCCGCCCGCCTTGACCTAAGCATACTCCGCGGCAAGGCGCCTGCGGTTCGCCCCGCTAAGGTTTTGCTAAGGCTTCACGCCTACGATCGAATCGAAGGCTCTGCGATGGCTTCGATATTCGCACCTTCCTTTTGATCGTCAACGTTAGGAGCTCAATCATGAAGATGTCATATGTTGCCGTCCTGTTCGCCCTGCTGGGATCGTTTGGCGCCGTTCAGGCAAACGCCCAGGCAGCGTCCCTCCCGTCGTCGATGCAATCAACGATGTCCCTTCCCGCCAACGTCGATTCGCTGACGCCGCTGACCCGGGCGCAGGTGTATCGACAGCTTGTGAGCGCGGAACGACATGGCGCGCTTCAACAAGGCGACACCGTCTATCCGAGAACCGCGACGAGCCATCGGCCGAACGCCAACCTCACACGAGCCTCAGTAGAACAAAGCCTGCGCCGCGCCGAACGGCAAGGCTTGCTGACCGAGCCCCGGAACGCGTACCCTGTTCTCCACGTCGCCCCTCGGACAAGCCTGGCCTGGAAGCCAAAGATGCAGGTCGCGGGCGAGGCGTCGATCCAGCACCTTTATGAAAATCCGTAATCTCCTGGCAGGACTGCGCCGCTCGCCTTGGGCAACGCGGGACCACCAACGCGGGCACGCTAAGTCTTTGCTAAGCGTCGTGCCTCACAATGTGTCCGAGTGAGGCACGACATTCCGCGGGGAGTGTCGATCGGGCCCAATGCCGGCAACGCGCACCGACGAAAGCGCATCGCCGTGTCACCTCAGAGACCAGGACATGCGAATTTTGCTCGTCGAAGACGATCCGATGATTGGCCGCGTCGTGCGCGACTCGCTCAGAGATGCGACGTTCGCGGTCGATTGGGTCAACGACGGACAGGCGGCCCTCGCCGCCACCGAGTGCCAACATTACGATCTGGTGTTGCTCGACCTTGGCCTGCCTCGCGAGGATGGCCACACCGTTCTGCAAAACCTCAGAGCCAAAGGGCAGCGCGTTCCGGTCATCATCGTTACGGCCCGGGACGCATTGCCGGAACGACTCAAAGGCCTTGACGCCGGCGCTGACGACTACATCCTGAAGCCGTTCGATATGGCGGAATTGCTCGCGCGCATTCGTGCGGTGATGCGCCGCCAGTCCGGACAGGCGTTGCCCGTCATGACGAACGGGGTCGTGACCCTCGATCCGGCAACGCGCGAGGCGCGGACAACCGCATCGGCCGCGGTGCAACTGTCCAATCGGGAGTTCGCATTGCTCGAGGCACTGCTCACTCGCCCCGGCGCGATCCTGTCGCGCAGCGACCTCGAAGACCGGATTTATGGATGGGGCGAGGAAGTCGAGAGCAACGCGATCGAATTCCTCATCCATTCGCTTCGCAAGAAACTCGGCACGGACACGATCCGGAATGTGAGAGGCGCAGGATGGATGGTCACAAAGCGCGACTGAGCGACTCGCTTCGGCTTCGCCTGAGCCTGTGGCTCTCGGTCGCCATCCTGGTGTTCGCCGGCATTGCCGGCGTGATCTCGTTTGGCGCCGCCTTCGACGAAGCCCACGAACTCCAGGACGACATCCTGCGGCAGGTCGCCGCGCTCGTCGACAATAACCATCTCCCCGCGAGCGAGTTTCAGGACATCCAGGCGCCGCAGGCAAACAGCGACGACGCACGCGTCGTCGTCCAGCGCCTCGGGGTCTCCCCGCCGCCCGGCAGCGGTCCAACCGATGGCGACGACAAGCTGCCGCTGCCGTTGACGTTGTCGATTCCGGACGGGCTCGCGACAGTGAAGGTCGGCGGAGAACCTTACCGTGTGCTCGCCAAGACCCTGAAATCCGGCGAGCGCATCGCCGTCGCGCAGGAAACCGACGTCCGGGACCAAATCGCACGCACCAGTGCCATTCGCACCGTCATGCCGCTGATCGCCTTCGTCCCGGTATTGCTGCTCGTGGTCGGCTGGCTCGTTCGGCGAGTATTCCGCCCAGTGGCCAGCCTCTCGCGCGAGATCGATCAGCGTCAGTACAGCGAACTGCATGCCGTTCCGACGGAACACCTGCCCAACGAAATTCGGCCGTTCCTTCACGCGATCAACAACCTGTTGGCGCGCGTGTCCACGTCGGTCGATGCCCAGCACCGCTTCGTCGCCGACGCGGCCCACGAGCTTCGCACACCGCTCACGGCGCTTTCCCTGCAAGCCGAGCGGCTCGCCGAAGCGCCGATGTCCGAGTCCGCAAGCGAGCGTCTGGTGGAATTGCGGCAGGGCATCGAGCGAAATCGACATCTTCTTGATCACTTGCTCGCGCTCTCCGGTGTGCAGGCAACACAGCAAGACGCCAATGCGCGCACCGACTCCGCCCTCAAGATATTCCGTCGCACGCTAGAAACCCTGCACCCGCTTGCCGAAGCCAAACAGATCGACATCGGCATCGAGGCGCAGGAGGACGCCGCCCTGCCTGTGAGCGAGACGGACCTGGAGATGCTGATGAAGAATCTTGTCGACAATGCGATTCGCTACACGCCGTCCGGTGGGCGCGTCGACCTCGTGCTCGAGTCGGATTCCCGTCAGGTCGTGCTTCGGGTCAGGGACACCGGCCCCGGCATTGCCCCGGAAGAACGTGAGCGTGTGTTCGATCCGTTCTATCGCGTCCTTGGAACACAGACCACGGGCTCGGGCCTTGGGTTGGCGATTGCGAAGGCCGTCGCCGACAAATCCGGGGCGCGGATTCGTCTTTCCTATATCAACGAAAGCACTTCCGACGAAAGCGCCCGCTACGGCTTGGACGTGAGCGTCATTTTCCCGCCAGTCTCCGTCGCCAATACCAAGGGATAATGCGCTGGCGCGTCTGTCGGCACCGACCGGAATACGGCTACACTGGGCATTCGGTGACGTACGGGGAGCACGAGCCTCGTCGTTCCGCAGCCGCACGGGCGCTCACGAAAACGACGCACATGACGCGCACGGCAACCCGCCATGGAGAGTCCCCACATGAAACGCCATTTGTACGCCGCTGCCGCGGCATCTCCCATTCTTCTGCTGGGCACCCTCGCGCTTGCAGCGTCGGCGCGTGCCAACGATACGCCGCGCCAGATGGATGTGTCGCGACGCGGCGCCGATGTCATGCCGTTCTCCCTTGCGGCGACGACCCACGTCTTTTCGAAAACTGCCGACGGCGGCATTCAGCAGGTCGTGACCAAGACACACGATCCGAAGCAGGTCACGCTGATTCGCGAACACCTGTCGGCCATCGCCCAGCGTTTCTCCGCCGGCGATTTCGGAGCGCCCGGTCAGATCCATGGCGCGGACATGCCCGGTTTGGCCGCACTGCGCGCAGCGAAGCCGGGGGAACTTGACATTCGCTATCGCGACTTGCCCAACGGCGGCGAAATTGCGTACCGTTCGAAACACGGGCGTCTGGTCGCCGCGCTGCACCAGTGGTTCGATGCCCAGTTATCAGACCATGGCCACGACGCAACCGACAAACAGGACGCCGGCATGACCCACCATCACTCGATGGACATGCCGACGAAATAGTCGAAGATCCCGGGCAGACTGCCAACCTCCCCTCGCCTTGCGAGCAGGCCTCGACCAAGCGACGATCGCGCCGTGCCGGGGGGGGTTGATCCACATCAACGCGCGATGCCGAGCGTGATCTACGCTTGCGTATCATGCGCTGCGCATGGACAGGAGGTCGCCCGTGAACGCCAACGTTCTGATTTCGCCGGCAGCATTGTCCGCCATGCTGAACACGGAGGCCGCCGTCGTCGTCGACACGCGCGACGCGGCCAATTACGCCGAAGCCCACATCCCGGGGGCCGTCAATATTCACGAGATCTTTACCTATCTTGCGACCTCGACGCCCGAGGGCCTGAATGCGCTTCACGACACGTTTGCCAACGCCTTCGGCAAGGCCGGGCTGTCCGGCAAGGAAACCGCCGTGATCTACGAGCAATCGATGGAAACGGGGTTCGGGCAATCCTGTCGGGGTTATGTCCTGCTGCGCTTTCTCGGCTACCCGCGCGACAAGATCAAGGTACTCCACGGCGGCTTTGCGGCGTGGCGCGCGGCCGGGCTGCCCAGCTCGACCGAGGTTCCGCATCCGGCGCCGGTGGCGTTTCCGGAGAACGCCGGCGCGCGCGACATTCTCGTCGATCTCGCCGCAATGAAGATCGCCGTCGCCGATAAACGCATCGTGAAACTCGATGTGCGTGACGTGGACGAATGGATCGCCGAGAGTTCATCGCCGTACGGCAAGGACTTCTGCCCCCGCAAAGGGCGAATTCCCGGTTCGGTATGGATCGAATGGTATCGAATGATGAAACCGACCCCGACGGGCAAGATGTTCAAATCGCCCAGCGAAATTCTCGCCGAATGCGCCACGGTGGGCATTTCGCGCGACACGCCGGTCATCGTGTTCTGCTTCAAGGGCGCGCGTGCATCCAACACGTTCGTCGCGCTCGAAGAGGCCGGGATCAGGAATGTTCGGTTGTACTTCGGCTCCTGGAACGAGTGGTCCCGCGACCCCTCGCTCCCGATCGAGGAAGGGCTTCCCTACAGGATGTGACGGGCATATCCCCTGCCCCCGGGCCAGGAGGACATGCCCCGCCGGTCATTTGCCCGACCGGATGAATCCCGTGTGCCGGTTCACCTCGTAACGCTGCACGAGCACGTCTTTCTCCGCAGTGACCACATCGGCGGTGATCGTATCGGCATCGCGCTCCGCGACCTTGCCAAGCTTCAGGCGTGAATTGCCGGACCGTTTGAGCCACTGTTCCATGTTGCTCCGAACCTGGTCCACGCTCAGGTTCAGGTTCTCTCGCTGGGGTGCCCCATCCGGCCCCGCGCAGGGCCCGCATCCGCCCGACCAGTCCATCATGCCGGGCCCCATCATGCGACCGGCGTACCCATCGCGCATCATGCCGGGGCCATAGCCCTGTGCGCAGCCCCAGCCGCCGCCCGCCGGCTGCGCCATGGCAGGTGCTGCCGCGACGGCCAGGGCGCCCAGGGCGACCCGAAGGGCGACGGAAAAGCCTCGTTGTTTCATTTCACTTTGCATGGCAATCCTCTCCTCTGCGTTGAAGGCGGGGGCATGGGCACCCGCCGCGCGCACCGATCATGGGCACGTGTATCAACGCTAGTCGCGCCACACACGCGCGACTTGAGGCACGTCAAGAGAACAACGCCGAACACGCGCCGACCCTCGCCATGCGTGCGGCAATCCGTCCGGCGTTGATATCCATCAACATGCGACCGGCCGGCGATGTCCATGCTTGAGGTATCGATTCGTCTGGAGAATTGCCATGTTCCGGGAAGCTCGCCACATGACGCGCCTGCTCGCGCTCGCGCTCCTTGCCTGCTGTCTCACGTCGCTGGCGGCAAGGGCGGCGCCAGGCCAGCCCGTTCAGGCCGGCGACGAGGTCAGCTATATCACCGGCGGCATCGGCGAAGACGAGGTGCGCGAATTCCGTGAAGTCGCGCCGAAATACAACCTTCGCATGACGTTTGCCTCGAAAACGGGAAGCTATCTTTCCGACGTCGACGTCACCATCACGACGCTGGCGGGACACCAGATGCTGGCCGTGCGGACCGAGGGCCCGTTCCTTTTCGTCCGCATTCCCGCGGGCGGCTACCGGATCGTGGCGCAAACGGCGCGCAACTCGGAAGTGCGAAAGGTGCAAGTGCCGACGCGCGGCAACCTCGATCTGCACTTCGCATGGGACGATCCCGACTACTTCGGGAATATGTATCTCTGCAAGGGTTGCCCGAAGCCGCGACGCTGATCGGCGAACGGCCTCCCCCCGACATCCGGCGCTCCCGTGCTCAGAACGCGCGAATCGTTGGCACCCCCGCTTCCCGAACCGGCGGCTGGCATGGAATGCGCGCAGCTGCCTTGTGTCGACGCCGATCGCGGGCTCTCGACGCTTCAGGTGACGCAGCAACGCGCCCGCCATGGCAGCAACGTGGTGGACGCCCGAAGTCGCGGCGACTGGCGCTTCGTGCTTGCCGACGTCCTTCGCGAGCCCATGTTCCTGCTGTTGCTCGCGGCCAGCGGCGTCTACTTCGCCCTGGGTGACCGTACTGAAGCGTTGACGCTGTGTGCCTTTGTGCTCGGCGTGGTGAGCCTGACGGTTTATCAGTCCCGCAGGGCCGCGCGAGTCCTCGATTCCCTGCGGGAGCTGTCCGCGCCGCGCGCCGAGGTGCTGCGTGACGGTGAGCGGCGATGGGTGCCCGCCACCGAACTGGTCCCCGGCGATATCGCCTTTGTGGACGAGGGCAACCGCGTTCCGGCCGACGGCATCGTCATCGAAGCCCACGAACTCAGCGTGGACGAAGCCTTGCTCACCGGAGAGTCCACGCCGATCGACAAGCGTGGCGGCGACACACCCGCCGGCGCCGATGCGTCAACTGACCGCCTGCTGTACCTCGGGTCGATGGTCGTGCGCGGACAAGGGCGCATGCGCGTGATCGCCACCGGACCCGACACCGCCCTCGGTCGCATTGGCAAGTCGCTGGGCGACATCTCGGAGGCGCCATCCCCCCTTCAGCGACAGGCCAAATCGTTGGTGAACGGGTTTGCGCTCATTGCGCTGTTACTGGTCGTGGCGCTGAGCGTCATCTATCGGTGGCGTTTCGAGCAGTGGCTGCCCGGGTTGCTCGCCGGCATCACGCTGGCGATGGGCATATTGCCGGAGGAAATTCCCGTCATATTCGCCGTATTCTTTGCGCTGGGTGCGCGACGCATCGCCGGGGAAGGTGTGTTGACGCGGCGGATGAACGCCATCGAGACGCTGGGACAGACAAGCGTGCTGTGCGTGGACAAGACCGGGACACTCACGCAAAACCGGATGTCGGTCAGTGCGTTGTCGATCGACGGCCGGATGCTCGACATCGGTCCGGACACGGCCCACATTGAAGAACCCTTTCACGAGCTCATCGAATACCTCGTGCTCGCCAGCGAGATCGACCCCGTCGATCCGATGGAGCGCGCGTTTCACGCCGTGGGCCGGTCGGCGCTTGCCGGCACGGGGCGCCTGCACACGGACTGGTCGCTGGTGCACGAATACGCCTTGACGCCTGAGCTGCCCGCCATGTCGCATGCCTGGCGCACGCAGTCGGACAGCGCGTATCACGCCATTGCCTGCAAAGGCGCGCCGGAGGCGGTGTGCGCCCTGTGCCGGATGAGCGTGACACAGACCGGGCAAGTCCTCGAGCGGGCGCGCAACATGGCCGCACGCGGTCTGCGCGTGCTGGGTGTCGCGAAATCGGAATACCTGCCCGGCGAATGGCCCGCGCATCAGCACGGCTTCGCGTTCGCGTTCGTCGGACTCGTGGGCCTGTCCGACCCGGTTCGTCCAGAGGTCGCGGGCGCCATCGCCGAATGCAGGACCGCCGGCATCCGCGTGGTCATGATGACGGGCGATTACGCCACCACGGCGCAGGCCATCGCATCCGACGTGGGGATCGACAATCGCCGTGTCGTCACTGGACGCGATCTGGCGTCCATGAGCGGCGCGGCGCTTCGCGAGGCGGTGAACGCGTCGGAGATCTTCGCTCGCATCAGCCCCGGGCAAAAGCTGCAACTGGTGAACGCGCTGCGCGAAAACGGCGAAATCGTGGCAATGACGGGCGACGGCGTGAACGATGCCCCCGCCCTCAAGGCCGCGCATATCGGCATCGCCATGGGATTGCGCGGCGCGGAGGTCGCCCGCGAGGTCGCGGCATTGGTGCTGTTGCGCGACGATTTCAGCCCGATCGTCGCGGCGATTCGCCTGGGGCGGCGCATTTACGCCAACATCGTGCTCGCGATCAATTTCACGGTCGCCGTGCATATTCCGATGGTCGCGGCCGCGACCTTGCCGGTCGTCGCCGGTCTGCCGCCGATGCTCGCGCCCGTGCACATCGTCTTCCTGCAGTTGATCATCGATCCCGTCTGTTCGATCGTCTTCGAAAACGAGCCGGGGGCTCGGAACCTGATGCGCTTGCCGCCTCGCCCGGCCCAGGCACGCCTGCTCGACGCGCGTGCGCTGGCGAGCAGCGCGGTGGCGGGCACGTTGAGCGCGCTGCTTGTCCTTGCCGCCTATGCGACGCTCCTGAGACTCGACGGCGAGGTCGCCCGGGCGCGCACGCTCGCCTTCGTGCTCCTCGTTCTCGCCAACGTGGCGCTGATCTTCGTGACCCCCGCCCTTTCCGGCCTTGCAACGACCGGAGACAGACCCCTGGTGCGCAATCGATATCTCTGGATCGTGCTGGTCGGTACTGTCGTGAGCCTCACGCTCGTGACATGCGTGCCGTCGTTGGCGAGGATTTTCGGGTTCGTCGCCTTGTCGGGCGGAGCGTGATCTTCGATACCGGCGGTCAGATGCGCCCCACGAGCCCCCGACCGACCAACCCCGCAGCGCGTTGCCCTCGATGCATGCAAGGCGCTTGCGCCGAGCCAAACAATTCCATAAAATTGGAAATATAGAAACAATTACTCTCCGCAAGCCGTCATGACATCCCGCATTGCCCTGGATTCGCCCCTTCCCGCCATCAAGCCGGCGTTTCTCGATACCGCCATCGCGGCGAAACTCGGCATGCCGGGCGCCGCACCTCCGCGCATTCTGATGCTCTATGGCTCGCTGCGCGAGCGCTCCTATTCGCGATTGCTGATCGAAGAGGCGGCGCGCCTGCTGCAACGCATGGGTGCGGAAGTTCGCATCTTCGACCCACGCGGCCTGCCCATGCCCGACGAAGTCCAGGCTGACACGCATCCCAAGGTGAGGGAACTCCGTGACCTGTCCCTCTGGTCGGAAGGCCACGTGTGGTGCAGCCCCGAGCGGCACGGCACGATTTCCGCCGTCATCAAGAACCAGATCGATCATTTGCCGCTGTCGATGGGCGGCATTCGTCCCACGCAAGGCCGAACACTGGCCGTCATGCAAGTCAGCGGCGGCTCGCAATCGTTCAATTCGGTCAATCAGCTCCGCCAGCTCGGACGATGGATGCGCATGTTCACCATCCCCAACCAGTCGTCGGTCGCGAAGGCGTTCGAGGAATTCGACGAGGCTGGCCGGATGAAGCCGTCCGCGTATTACGAGCGCGTCGTCGATGTGATGGAAGAGCTGGTGAAGTTCACCCTCCTGCTGCGTGGCAGGAGTGACTATCTGGTCGACCGTTACAGCGAGCGCGTCGAGGCGCAAACACCGCTCGACGTGTCGACGGATCTGTCGGCGATCGCGATCGGCGCACGCGCGACGCCGCCCTCGGAAGAAGGAAAATGATGCAACGGATCAGCACTTCCGGGGCGACGACGGCTCGCACAGCCCCGGTACGCCCTGGCAGCAATTCTCGGTCAGAAACGCAATGAGCGCGTTCATCCTGTCGATGGACGCCGAATAGAAGACAAATCGGCCCTCCTGACGAGAGGCAATGAGACCGGCGTTGGCCAGCTCCTTCAGGTGAAACGAAAGCGTGGCGTTGGCCAGGCCCAGCGCCTCGGCAATGTGACCGACGCTGAGGCCGTCGGGGCCCGCGACGACAAGCAGCCGGAAGACGGCAAGACGGTGGCCCTGCGCCAGGGCGGCGAGGGCTTTGACGGCGTCGGAATCGTTCAAAGTGGCTTTTGGCAAGGATGGGACGGTGTTTTCAATCGCGAGGCAGCGACACGCCCATGGGTCGTGAAAGGCCTCGTTAAATTTCGATATTTCTGGAATTCTAGTCAAATATGAGTCAAGCGGATACCACCAAACGCAACGTGCTGTTCCTGTGCACGCACAATTCGGCCCGCTCCATCCTGGCCGAGGCCATTCTCAATGAGATCGGCAGCGAACGCTTCGTCGCGTTCAGTGCGGGCAGCCAGCCGTCCGGCAAGCCCAATCCGTATGCCCTCGAGCTGCTGGCTTCGCGCGGCATCGACACGTCGGGCTTGCAAAGCAAGTCCTGGGACGTGTTCGCGCAACCCGGCGCCCCGGTCATCGATTTCATCTTCACGGTGTGCGACAACGCCGCGGGCGAAGCCTGTCCGTTCTGGCCGGGTCATCCGGCCAAGGCGCATTGGGGCGTGCCCGACCCGTCGCAAGCGACGGGTTCGCCCGACGACATTCGCAAGGCATTCGTGCAGGCATACCTGCAACTGCGCACGCGAATCGAGTTCCTGGTGGACTTGCCGCTGGATAAGCTCGACCCGGCTGCCGCTCATGGCGAACTGCAGCAAATGGGCGATGCGCTTCGCGCCAAGGGGCAGTGATGTCAGGATTGCAGCCTTCTCAAGCCCCCGAGGGCGCGCGCCCCGCAGCGATGGGCACGTTCGAGCGATACCTGTCGTTATGGGTCGCGCTGTGCATGGTCGTGGGCGTTGGGATCGGTCATGTCGCGCCGACCCTCGTGGTTCGGCTATCGCACCTGGAAGTCGCGCACGTGAACATCGTGGTCGCCGTGTTGATCTGGGCCATGATCGTGCCGATGCTGCTCAAGATCGATTTCGGCTCGCTCGGCCGGGTTGCCGAACATTGGCGCGGCGTGGCAGTCACGGTGGCCGTAAACTGGCTCGTCAAGCCGTTCTCGATGGCGCTGCTCGCGTGGCTGTTCATCCGCCACCTTTTCGCCACCTGGCTGCCGGCGGATCAGTTGGACAGCTACACCGCCGGGCTCATTCTGCTTGCCGCGGCGCCTTGCACGGCCATGGTTTTCGTCTGGTCGCAACTCTGCAAGGGCGACGCGTACTTCACCCTCTCGCAGGTGGCCCTGAACGACGCCATCATGGTGGTCGCCTTCGCCCCCATCGTGGCATTGCTGCTCGGCGTGTCGGCAATCACCGTGCCATGGGAGACACTGATCGTTTCGGTCATCGTGTACATCCTGATTCCGGTCGCCATTGCACAAGCCCTCCGGCGAGGGCTTCTGCGCCGCGGCCAGCGGGCGTTCGACACAGCGGTATCGACTGTCGCGCCGTACTCGATGAGCGCCCTGCTCGCGACGCTCGTCCTGCTTTTTGCCTTTCAGGGAGAAGTCCTGCTCGCCGAACCGCGTGTCATCGCACTGCTGGCCGTGCCGATCGTCGTACAGGTCCTGCTCAACGCCGGACTGGCCTATCTCGCGAACCGCAAGCTTGGCGTCGCTCACTGCGTGGCGGGGCCGTCGTGCCTGATCGCGGCGAGCAACTTCTTCGAGCTGGCAGTGGCCACCGCCATCGGCATCTTCGGCTTGCGCTCCGGCGCGGCCCTCGCGACGGTCGTCGGTGTGCTCGTCGAGGTGCCGCTCATGCTGCTCGTCGTGCGCATCGTGAACAGCACGAAGGGGTGGTACGAGGCGACATCGCAGCGCACGCGCTGACGCAGTCGCTCATGGTTGCGTGCACGGGCGGAGGGCCTGCGATCCCCCACGCCGCAGCACCCGGTCCCGGGGCGGCGCTCATCGACGCGTCGAGGGCAAAAGCGGCGCCACGAACCGGGTGGCGACGTCCAGATTGACGCGGGCGAGCGCCCGGAAAGCCTCGGGAACCGCCACCGGCGACTCGCTGCGGTGCACACGCCCCCAGAAGTCCTCCGCAGCCCGAAACGCGCGCTCCCACACGACCGGGCGCGCGCCGATCGTGCCCACGCCTGGCGTGACCGGCAGCAGATCCGGATCGACGTCGCCGCCCAGCGGAGCGTATCGCATCGGCAGCATGTCGTATGCGGGCGCGACGCGTGTAAAGCGCCCGCTTGCGTCCAGGAGCAACGAAATGTTCTCGAAATGGCGGTCACCGTTACCGATCAGTTCGCTGAACGCGGCCATGACGTGAATCTTCGCCGCCTCGCGCTCCGACAAAACGCCCGCCTGTTCGCAACGTGTCGCGAATTGCGACCAGGTATCGCGCCGTCCGAAGCGCTCGTCGTCAATGGCGCCCGCGGACAGCATGCCGATGCGGCCGTAACGGCCCACGCGATCGAAACGCTGTACCTCGAGAAAGACGTAGCGCTCCGACATGAGGACCGTCGTGGATGCGGCCGGCACGTCGGCAAGCGACAACGATTGCTGCGCGATGTGCTCCAGCAGCAGCAGGTCGGCCATGCGTCCACCGCGCTTCGCGAACTTGACGATCACGTGCCCCACGTCCTGCGTGAAGCTCAGGAACTTCGGCTGCTCACCACCGGCGCTGGACCCATACGACGCATCCTTCAACTGGTTCGCCATGCTCTCGTAATAGGCAAGCTTCTCGTCACGCGGCACGGGCGGCAATTCGCGAAACTCCATTTCCCGCTGCAGCGACGCGTCACCATAGACGAGATTGCCGGGCAAGTTCAGCCCCCGCGAGAACAGATACGCGATACGGTGCTCGTCGCTCCAGTCGCGCAAACTCTCCGGAAATTGCTTGTCCATGGCCACTGAGCGGGCCACCTGACGTCCCAGGAAGCCCGACGGCGACGCGAAATGCATGTAAGGCGGCAATCCGTCATAGAGGACATTGCCCCGGTCCGACAGCTCCAGTGTTGCGCCGCCCCCGAGAAACTCGATCCCCGCGAACGGCCCGATGGCCCCGGCTTCGTTGATCTGGTACACCGATTGACGCGGACCCAGCCCTCCCGGCAACTGCCGCAGCAGTCCGTATTTGGGCGTACGCTCACCTGCCACCCGAAAGTTGGTGAATAGTTCAGGTGCGCTTCGAACCAGGCGAGAAAGCGTTGGTTGGCTGATGGCGAGGACTGACGTGATTTCCGCCGCCGTCCTTATTCCATGGGACAAGAGGCGGCGCAGTTCGTCGACTCGCGGCAAAGGATCCGGCATGACTGCCCTCCCGGCGCATTGACCATTGAATAGTTTGTGAATAGTTCAAGAATAGCACAAACGATCCACCGCCTTGTCGCGTCGCGCCAACGCATTGCCCACGACGCCAATCAGGCGGCCGCGGCCGACCCGGCGGGCGACTGCCTCGGCGACCCATGCTCGTGCAACACCGGAATTCGGTAAACTATCGGTCTTTCCGGGCCGCTTCACCGCCCGCAGCAAATTCAGCCCCCATGCCGAAAACGCCCCTGACACCGCCCGCACCGAACACCCACGAGATCCGCCCTGGACAGTCCGTCGAGTTGCTCAAGGAACTGCACATCCTGACTCGCGACGGCAAGATGAACCAGGACAGCCGTCGCAAGCTCAAGCAGGTCTATCATCTGTTCCAGTTCATCGAGCCGCTGCTTCAGGAAGTCAAGAACGACCGCGGTCGCGTCACGCTCGCCGATCACGGCGCCGGCAAGTCTTATCTGGGCTTCATTCTTTACGACCTCTTCTTCAAGGCGCTCGCCGACGACTCGCATATCTACGGCATCGAAACGCGCGAGGAACTGGTCAGGACGTCGCAGGCACTGGCGCAGCGCCTCGGCTTTCCAGGGATGTCGTTCCTGAACCTGTCGGTGGCGGATTCGATCACGTCGCCCGAGCTGCCGGCGACGATCGATGTCGTCACCGCGCTGCACGCCTGCAACACCGCGACCGACGACGCCATTCGTTTCGCGCTGGCCAAGCAGGCGCGCCACATCGTGCTGGTGCCGTGTTGCCAGGCCGAAGTCGCCGGCGTATTGCGCAAGCACAAAGGCAAGCAGTTGGCAGGCAATCCGCTGACCGAAATCTGGCGGCATCCGCTGCATACGCGCGAATTCGGCAGCCAGGTCACGAATGTGCTGCGCTGCCTCCAACTGGAGGCGCATGGCTACCAAGTGAGCGTGACCGAGTTGGTGGGCTGGGAACACTCGATGAAGAACGAACTGATCGTCGCGCAGTACAAGGATCTGCCGCGCCGCCGCCCGGCGGAGCGACTCGAACACGTGCTCGAATCGCTGGGGCTCGAAGAACTCCGTGAACGGTTCTCGACGGCGCCTGTCGATGCCTGATTCAAGTCGGGTTCAAGGCTGACGCAAACCGGCTTCCCCCTGGTTCACGCCGGCTTCGCGCGCGAATCGAGCTTGGATCAGGCCAGAAAGCCAGGCTGACGCTTCGGGTGGGCATCCGCGAACTCTGGCAGCGCGAAGCAGCGCTCGGACAGCGCGGCCACGCGCCCAAACGCGCTTACGTCGATACCGTAGAGATCGGCGATGACGACCTGCCCGGCAATGCAGATGTCTGCAAGCGTCGGCGTATCGCCCATCACAAATGGCGACGCCGGTCGTTGCCCGAGCATACGCTCGTACGTGGCGAGACCCTCCTCGCCCCAATGGCGGCACCACGCCTCGATTGACTCCTTGTCCGCCCCAAACGCCTGCGCCAGATGCTTGCGCACTCGCGGCACGACCAGCGGATGCGAGTCGGCGGCGCTAACCGAAGCCAGCGCGCGAACATGAGCCCGATCCTTCGCATCGCCAGGCACCAGGCGGGGCTCGGGGTACAACTCGTCCAGATACTCGATGATCGCCAGCGACTGGAACACTCGATGCCCATCGTGAACCAGCGTCGGCACCATATGCCCGGCATTCACCTCGGCGTACGCCGCATCGAACTGCCGTCCCGCCAGCAAGTCCACGCCGATTTCTTCGTACGGCAAACGTTTGAGTGCCAGCGCCACGCGAACGCGAAACGCCGCGTTCGAACGCCAGAATCCATAGAGTTGAAGCGCCATTTGAACTGTCCTTATTCAATGTCCGGAGGGAAGGAAACCGGCGACACCCGAGCGCACGCCCGAGTGCACGCCCACCATACGATTGCATTTGCAATTCATCGTCGTCGATCATGCCATGCGCCAATTGCAATTGCAACGCACTCGTCCCCCTCCGCTTCCGCGTTGCCTTGCGCATTTCCCGCCGCCCCGCCCGCAAGGTGACAAATCGGCGCGCTTCAGACAGAATTTCCCCGGCTGCCGACCGCCCCGAAAGTTCGGCGTGTCAACTCCGGGTTGCACCGACCCAATCAGCTAAAGGCTCAAGACATGTCCCATCCTGTCTTTCTCGAGAGTCCGCCGTGGCCACGCATGCCTGAGGGTCGCAAGGGGGAACTGAAGCCATACTTCGCCGCTGGCGGTCCGTCGCTGGAAGCGAATGCCTGCCTGCCCCTCTTCTGGCGTACGCTGTTCAGTGTTGAAGACGTTCATTTCGCGCATGTCATCGACGACTTCGACCCTGAAGACGAAGCCATCGAACTGGAGGAGTTCCTGGAAAGCGTGCCCCCGGACGAAAGGGATGCGACATATCCCTATCTGGTGACGACCAAGGCGCTGGCACTCGAGCGCACCGCCCGGCGGCGCGAGGCCCTTGTCGCGTTGCTGGGCGAACGTTATCGCCTCATTCATGACGCCTTCGTCGAGTACATCCGCACGGCGTATGGGCCTTTCGTTCTGGTGCGCACGAGCGGGCTGCCGGACGTCATGGACGCCACCGGTTGGTTGACGGATCAACTGGAGCGCATGGGCGCACTGGAGCATGGCACGCCGATCGATGCCGGTCTCGCGCGAGACGTCGAAGAGGCGCGCCGCGCGTCCGATGGCAACGCGGTCTGGCTCACCACGGGCGTGGGCGATCCGCGCGCCGAGGTCAACCCGTGGCCGAGCCCCCGGCTCGTGGAAGCCTTCCCTGCCTGTGCGCCCCGCCCTCGCGGCACAGCGAGGGGATCCACCGACGCCCCCAAACCCGGGGGCCAATACACCTACCGCGCCCAG
>OFTX01000058.1_pt1 | contig 66141 bp, 60 predicted proteins | sample 1775051 | NCBI WGS metagenome assembly OFTX01 (sample SAMN08195772, study PRJEB24354) | sludge metagenome | isolation source: sludge from phenol fed wastewater aerobic bioreactor A | place: India: Nagpur | collected 2016-09-15 | reverse complement strand
GCGGCGCTTTCGTCGTTGCGGGGCGGGCGGGAGGAGGGGGCGGCGGTCGCGTCGCGACGGCGGCCGGCGACATGGAGGTCGAAGAGTTCGAGCCGGTCGCGCGAGGCGCGCTCGCGCGCGTCCGCGGCCGCCAGTTCGGCGAGATCGGCGGCGACCCCGTCGACATGGATTTCGGCACGCGCCCGCGCGGCGGGGGCATCGCCCGCGACGACCGCCTCGGCGATCGCCAGATGTTCGGCGAGCAGGCGTTCGCGCGCACTCGGCAGGAGATAGAGTTTCGGCCGCGCCGTGGTGACACTGTCGACCTGAAGGCGGTTGATCGCATGGGCGACGTGCAGCGCCACCAGATTGTGGGCGGCCTCGGCGATCGTCATGTGGAGATCGACGTCGAGTTCCGCCTCGCGCGCCTCGTCGCGGGCCTCGTGCGCCGCGCGCATCGCGGTGACGATCCGGCCGATCATCGCTCGGTCGTCGGCGGTGGCGCGCCGCGCCGCCATCTCCGCCGTCCAGCCCTCGAAGGCGCGGCGGAACTCCAGCGTGTCGCGCCCGGCGCGGTCGTCGCGGGCGAGGAGGGCGGCGAGCGGCGCCGCGAAGGCCGGGCGGATCAGATCGGCGACGAAGGTTCCCTCGCCCTGACGGCCGACCAGGAGCCCCTCGTCCTCCATCTGCTTCAACGCCTCGCGCAACACCGGCCGCGACACGTCGAGACGCTGCGCCAGATCCCGCTCGCTCGGCAGCCGGTCGCCGGACCTCAGAACCCCGTCGACGATCAGCGCCTCGAGGCGCCGCATCACCATGTCGGAGGCGCGGTCGTGTTCGATCGGGCGAAAGGGCAAAGGGTCGGTCCTCGGCCGGGGCTGCGGGAGAGCGGACTGTGGCGGGGCGAAGGGCACGGGTCAATGGGTCTGGTCAAATAAATTGACCAGCCTTTCGGTCGGCGATGGAAGGCCGGCGACCGCGCTGTCGCGTCGCGGCATCGGCCGTGGCGGGAGAGGACGCCCTCGGCTATGGGTCGGGCGAGGGACCGGGGCCGGCGATCGGCCGAGGGCGGTTGCGCGCGAGGCGCCGAGACCGCAAGGTCGGCCGGGCGACGCGAGGGAGGAGAACGCGGACATGACGACGGACGAAGGCGGAACCGGCACGCGCGGTTTCACACCCCATCCCTTGCGCGCCGAGAGCCTCGGCGAGGTCCATGCCCGCCCGTTTCGCTCCGCGACGACCCCGCGCGTCTTTCTCGCCTATGCCTTCGCCGTCGACCGCGACGGCGTCGAGGCCGACCGCGCCTTTCTTGAGCGCTTCTGCCGGGCGCGCGGCGAGCCGGGGCCGGGGCCGGAGACGCGTCATCACGTCGTGCCCTGCGGCGGCGGCTCGCTCAAATGGGAGCGCCATTCCGAATTCGTCGGCTACACCTGGGACGGCCCGGCCGAGGATCCCGACCACCCCTTCGCCCTCCTGCCGTCGAACCATCCCTTCGGCACCGAATTCGTCCAGCCCGGCCCGATGCTGGTGGCGATCCGCCTCGATCTCCTGCCCGACCACGGCACCCTGCAGAGCGACGTCGAGCGCTTCGATCCGGCGAGCCTCTGCGTCGCCGAGGCCTATGGCGGCGCCGGCCTCGCGCTCACCGACTTCCGTCAGGACGGCGACGGCCGCACCCGCATCCTGGTGCGCGATCGCAGCCTCAATCCGCAACAGGCGGGCGCGCTGATCCAACGCCTGATCGAGATCGAGACCTATCGCACCCTCGCCATGCTCGGCCTGCCGGTGGCGCAGGCGGTGGCGCCGGAGGTCCGCCGCATCGAGCGCGCCCTCGCCGAGATCACAGCCGAGATCCGCTCGACGACCGGCCTCGCCGCCAATCGCGGCCTGCTCGAGCGCCTGTCGGGGCTCACCGCCGATCTCGAGGCCCATGCCGCCGACCGCTCTTATCGCTTCGGCGCCACCCGCGCCTACGATCAGATCGTCAAGGACCTGCTCGCCGCGCTGCACGAGCATCACGTCCCCGGCTACGGCACCTGGACCAACTTCCTCTCCCGCCGCTCCGATCCGGCGATGCGCACCGTCGTCTCGATCCAGGACCGGATGAACGACCTGTCGCGCAAACTGACCCGCGCCGCGCAACTGCTGCGGACCCGGGTCGACGTCGATCTCGAACAGCAGAACCGCGACCTGCTCGAGAGCATGAACACCCGCGCCCGCCGCCAGCTCCTGCTGCAACAGACCGTCGAAGGCCTGTCGGTGGCGGCGGTCAGCTACTACGTCGTCGGCCTCCTCGGCTACGTCTTCAAGGCGCTGAAGGAGGCCCATCTCCTGCCGCTCGACCCAGGCCTCGCCACCGGCCTCGCCGTGCCGGTGGTGCTCGCCTGCGTCTTCTGGCTGGTCCGCTCGATCCGTAAGGCCCACGCGCCGGATGGGGAGCACTGATGATTAATCGCCGCCCCATGTTATTTAAAATGGAAATTCGTCATCCGGAATGTAGTCCTCGAGGTCATATGAGTTATTTTTTAGTTTAATTTTCTTGTAGGTTATATTGTTGTGCCCTTTTGATAGGAGGGCCATCGAGCGAACTAAATTTGAATTTTCTTCATTAATATTAAGTCCGTCAATTATGGATGTTATTTTGGCGGATGAGACCCTTCTATACTCTCCTTCCGGAAGATTTAGTGTAACAATACCGCTGGTTTCCTCTGATTTCGGAATATACAAGCGACTTTCGGCCTCATATGACCAGCCATTGCTTTTTGTTAGAAACATTTTATTGAAAAGCAAGGTCTTTGCAGCATTATCGCTTCCTGAAGGGATGGACATTATCTCTGTAGAAAGTATGGTTGGTCGTCTTGTTGTATATTCAACATCTCCTATTCTGTATTTATTTAATTTATTTTCATCAATCTCGAACTCTATACAAATTCCTTTGTGGCTGTCGGCATAGTGGGCCCACATCCTGGGTTCAATTGGCGTGCGAGACAGTGAAAATACTTTAGCCTCTTCTATATGAAAATCGACTATTGCTCTTGCAAGCAGGGTGTATATGCTTTCTCCGTTTTTAATTTTGTCCAAATTTTCGCTATAAAAAAGAAAGGCACCCCAATTTTTACTGGGAGATGGTTGGCTGTCTGTGTCTTCTAGTATGTATTTCGCGGTGTCTTTAATGTTGATAGGGTAAATTTCCATGTCTTCATAAATAATTCGCTCCGCGTAGGCTCTGATGTGAGCCTCGCTGGAATCAATGTGAATTGTAGGATTGCAGTCGGTCGGATCATTGAGAACTTTTTTGTCGGAAAAGAATACAGAATTTTCTTTAAATAGCATATATAGAGATAGTCTGGTATGTGCTCCAAAGGGCATATATTTGTAATATTTTTTTACCATGATTGTTCTGCTTGGCGATCGATTCTGCCTCGCAATTTTGATTGGCGGTGGTTCGGTTGGCAACCCTTGATGTAAAACCAAAAAGAGCCCCGGTCTCCCGGGGCCCTTCCGTTAGGGGAGGGTGACGCAGTGAGCCGCGCTGTCCTCCGCGTTCGCAGAGATCACTTCTTCTTGCCGTCGGCGGCGAAGGAGGTGATGTAGGCGATCACGTTCTCGCGGTCGGTGGCCTCCGGCAGGCCGGCGAAGGCCATCTTGGTGCCGGGGTTGTAGGCCTTCGGGTTGGTCAGATACTTGTCGAGCTCGGCCGCGTTCCAGGTGCCGCCCTTCTCGCCCATCGCCTTCAGATCGGCGCCGTAGCCCTTGAAGTCCTCGATCGAACCCTGCTTGCGGCCGTCGATGCCGTTCAGCTCGGGGCCGACGCGGTTCTTGGCGCCTTCGCCGATCATGTGGCAGGCCTTGCACTTGGCGAAGACCTTCTCGCCGGCGGCGGCGTCGGCGGCGAAGGACGAGCCGGTCGCGGCGACGAGACCGAGGGCGGCGAGGAGGACGACTTTCTTCATGTTGAATTCTCCGCTGGGCGTGAGCATCGAGTGAACCGAGACCGTGTCTAAACGACCGCGCGGCACAGTCCTACCCGGAAATTGGACCAAATCCAGACCAGCCCTGTCGCAAGGTGACCGACTTTGGTCGGGCGCCCCCGCCGGAGCCCCGCGATCCCGGCCGAAATCTCTCGAAATTTCGATCGGAAGTCGATGTTTCGCGCTCTCCACGGCCGAAAATCGCGACTTTTCGCGGTGCACATACAGGAAAATACGCAGGCGCAAAAATTGAATCGGTTGAATTCCCGCAATTCTGTGGCACTCTGTCGCAGAAGACACGAGAGCCTGCGCCCACGCTCGGCGCGGCCCGGATCGGGAGGTGAGGAATGGACGTCGTGGCCGCATCCGCATCGATGAGACGAACCGTCGCCGACCCCGAGGTCCGCGCGATCACCGTCGACGACATCTCCGCCGCCCTCACCGACGGCTTGCGCGACTTCAAGGCCGCGCCGACCTTCGGCCTCCTGGTCGGCCTCGTCTACGCGCTCGGCGGCAACCTCCTGTTCTGGGTCGCCGCCTCCTTCGATCTGGTCTTCCTCGCCTATCCCCTGGCGGCCGGCTTCGCGCTGATCGCGCCCTTCGCCGCCGTCGGGATCTACGAGGTCAGCCGCCGCATCGAGAAGGGCGAGAGCCTGTCGCTGGTCGAGCTGGTCGGCGCGGTGCCGGCCCATGCGCGGCGCGAACTCTCCTACATGGCGCTGGTGACGCTCTTCGGCATGATCGTCTGGATCTATGCCGCCGGCTTCACCTACGCGCTCTTCTTCGGCATTCGCCCACTGCCGGCCGACGACATCGTCTCGATGATCGTCTCGACCCCGCGCGGCGTGTTCTTCCTGGTGACCGGCAATCTGCTCGGCGCCGTCCTGGCGACCTCGATCTTCTCGGTCAGCGTCGTCGCCTATCCGATGCTGCTCGACCGCGACGTCGACTTCGTCACCGCGATGATCGCCTCGATCCGCGCGGTTCTGGCGAACCCGCTGGTGATGATCGGCTGGGGCATCTTCATCGCCACCATGCTGCTGATCGCGCTGATCCCGATGTTCCTCGGTCTCGTCGTGATCCTGCCCTGGCTCGGCCACGCCACCTGGCATCTCTATCGCCGCGCCGTCGTTCCCGCCTGACCCGCCGGACGACGCGACGCGGAAAGAAGCCCTCGGAAGGCGCTCCTTCCGAGGGCTTTTCGCGTCATGATCGGGAAGCGGGAGGCGGCCTCACATCACCACGACCTTGGTGCCGACCGGCACCCGGCCGTAGAGGTCGGTCACGTCCTCGTTGCGCATGCGGATGCAGCCCGAAGAGACCGCCTGACCGATGGTCCAGGGCTCGTTGGAGCCGTGGATGCGATATTCGGTCGAGCCGAGATAGAGGGCACGGGCGCCGAGCGGATTGTCGGGGCCGCCGTCCATGTGGCGCGGCAGGTCGGGCTTGCGCTTCAGCATCGCCGCCGGCGGCGTCCAGCCCGGCCATTCCGCCTTGCGGGTGACGGTGTGGGTGCCGGCCCACTGGAAGCCCGGACGGCCGACGCCGACGCCGTAGCGCCGCGCCTTGCCGCCCGGCTCGACCAGATAGAGATGGCGCTGAGTGGTGTCGACCACGATCGTCCCCGGCGCGTAGCGGCCGGCGTAGTCGACCTCGGTCGGCAGGAAGCGCGGGTCGATGTCGTGCGCCGGGCGGCGCGCCTCCTCCGGCGCGACGGCGGCCGAGCGCACCGCCTGCGGTCCGTAGCGGCTCGGCCGCGCCGCGAGATCGGCGCGTCCCGGCGCCATCACGACCGGGCCGGTCACGTCGCGATAGGCGACCGGGCGGCTTCTCAGCTGGTTGAGCCAGGGTTCGGCCAGATTGGGCGACAGGAGCACCGGCGGGCGGTCGACGTAACGGTCGCGGGCGGCGGCGGAGCCGGCCCACGCGGTGGCGAACGAAGCCGCGACGGCGGCGAGAACGGTCGTGCGGATCATGGGGCACACTCGGTCGAAGACGGAACGAGGAGGCGCCGGACACGAGGCCGGCGCGACACTCGGTTCATCCTGCGGCAGGCACGCCACCGAATGGTGAACGGAAATTCGCGCGCGTCGATCTTTCCGGGAAAGATTTCGTCATGGTTACCGAAGGGTTTCCCGCTGCCGCCGCGCGTCGGCGGTCCCGTGCCGAGTGCGTCCGCGGGATACGTTTCTCGGCAAACCTTTCCTTAACGGCGCGGAGCGATCATGGGCGCACCGAATCGAGTGGCGAGAGGACGGGGCGTTCATCCATGGTTGCGAGAAAGGTCTTCCGCATCGAGGCGCTCAATGCCGCGACGGGTTCGTCGGCAGCCGATGGGCGCGAGGAGGATCGTCATCGCGAGCTTCTCGCCGAGATCCGCGCCCTGCGTTCCCTCGTCCAGCCGACCCAGGAACTGAGCGAGAAGGCCTTCGAGCAGCTGCGACGTGATCAGGCCGAGGCGCAGCAGATCAAGGCCGAGATGGATCTGATCTACGAGGCGATCAACCGCACCAAGCGCGAGATCGCCACGCTCCACGTCTCCGGCTGCAACGGGCAGGAACTCTCGCGCGTCTCCAACGAGCTCGACGCGGTGGTGCTCGGCACCGAGAACGCGACCGAGACGATCCTCTCCGCCGCCGAGGCCATCGACGAGCGCGCCGCCACCCTCTCCGCCAAGCTGAAGGGCAGCGACCAGGGTCTCGCCAACGACATCCAGGAACACACCGTCCAGATCTTCGAGGCCTGCAATTTCCAGGACCTGACGGGTCAGCGCGTCACCAAGGTGGTCTCCACCCTGCGCTTCGTCGAGGAACGCATCATCAAGATGATGGAGATCTGGGGCGGCGTCGACAAGTTCAAGGAGATCGAGATCGAACTCGAGCACCGGCTCGGCGATCAGGCCCTCCTCAACGGCCCGGCCCTGGAAAACGACACCGGCATCGCCTCTCAGGACGACATCGACGCGCTCTTCGCGTGACGCCGGCCGGCGCCGACGGGCCTTCCGAACGACGGGCGCTTCGGCGCCCGTTTTCATTTTGTTCCGGTTCGACTAGTCTGCCCCGACTGTTCGGAGGCGACGACATGAACGACGAGACGGATCCCTCTTACGAAGGCCTGCGCACCGGCCCCGACGGGCGCGATCGCTGCTGGTGGTCGGGCGACGACGATCTCTATCGCCGCTACCACGACGAGGAATGGGGCCGCCCGGTCGCCGACGACCGCCGCCTCTTCGAGAAGATCTGCCTCGAGGGCTTCCAGTCCGGCCTGTCGTGGATCACCATTCTGAGGAAACGCGAGAATTTCCGCCGTGCCTTCGCCGGTTTCGATCCGGAGGCGATCGTCCGTTTCGGCGAGGCCGACGTCGCCCGCCTTCTCGCCGATGCCGGGATCGTGCGCCACCGCGGCAAGATCGAGGCGGTGATCAACAACGCCCGGCGCTGCCTCGATCTGCTCGAGCGCGAGAGCTCCCTCGCCGCCTTCGTCTGGCGCCACGAGCCCGACCCGGCGACCCGGCCCGCCCGCCTCACCAAGGCGGCCGCCTGCGCGATGAGCAAGACGAACGAATCGATCGCGCTTTCCAAGACTCTGCGCCGGCTCGGCTGGGCCTTCGTCGGCCCCACCACCTGCTACGCCTTCATGCAGTCGATGGGTGTCGTCAACGACCATCTCGAGGGCTGCACCGTCCGCGCCGAGGTCGAGGCCGAGCGCGCCGCCTTCGTACGGCCCCGCTGAGCCGCCCACGCGCCTCTTCCTTCTCCCCTCGCGGGAGAGGGTGCCCCGTCAGGGGCGGATGAGGGGGCGCGCGAAGCGCAAATCGGGTGCGACGTATCCACCTGCGTGCTCGCGGATCGCCCGTGCCCCCTCCTCGGCCTGTCTCCCGCGAAGGGAGAAGGGGAGTGGCCCGGCGCCACGCTCCGTCGTCTCGCGCGACCGGCGCGCCGCGAGCGATCCCCCCGGTGCCGCGCCGTCCGTCTTTGTCATCGCCGCAATCGCGCGCCATAGTGCCGGCCGAGGCGCGCGACCGGACGAATCGGCCGCGCCCTTCGCCCGCAATCTCGTGCCCGCCGCCCGCCCGGACCCGCCGATGACCGACAGCCCTCGCCTCGACCGCCGCCGTCTCCTCCTCCTCGTCGGCGCTGCCGCCTCGGCCCTCGCGGCCCCGGCGCTCGCCCAGGAGACCGACGCCGCCGATCCGCGCCTGATCGTCGAGACGGTGACGTTCCAGGTGCGCAAACAGGTCTACAAGGGCCGGATGATCCGCCTGCGCGCCGGCGGCCGTCGCCCCGGCGTCCTGCTGATCCACGACCAGCGCGGCCCCGACGCCTTCTATCGCGGCTTCGCCCGCCGCCTCGCCCTCGACGGCTTCATCGTCATGCTGCCGGACCTCCTCTCGCCGCAGGGCGTCTCGCCGGAAAACCGCGAGGAGGCGCAGAACGTGCTCTCCCACCTGTCTCCGGCCGAGGCGCTTCTGGCGCTGGAGGCGGCGGCCGATCTCCTGTTGAAACACGGCGAATGTTCCGGATCGATCGCGGCTCTGGGCTTTTCCTGGGGCGGAACCTTCGCGCTCCAGTTCGCCATGGCCGGCAATCGGGTCAAGGCGGCGGTCGCCTATTACGCCCTGCCGCCGTCGCCCGAGCGCATCGTCGAGATCAAGGTGCCGGTGCTGTTCCACTGGTCGGAGGACGACCCCCACACCGCGCCGGTGGTCGACGTCATGGAGAAGCGCCTGATCGGCGCCGGCAAGACCTTCGAGGCCTATGTCTATCCCGATACCCGCAGCGGTTTCGCCTCCGAGCCCGAAGGCCGGCGCTACGACGCCAAGTCGGCCGATCGCGCCTATGAGCGCACCGCCTTCTTCCTGCGGCGGCTGCTGGTCGGCGGGGTCTGATCAGGTCCCCGGTCCGATCGGGTCCCCCGTCCGATCATGTCCCGGGACAGCCGCGCCGCCCGGCGAGGAGCGTCACCGGATGGTCCTCGACCACGTGCCCGCCGGCGGAACGGGCGAGGGTGCCGAGCGGGGTCACGGTCGCATAGGCCGCGCGGACGGCGAAGAGCGAATCCCGCCCAGCCCGATCGACGAAGAGGAGCGGGGCACAGACCTTCGCGGGATCGAGCACCGGCAGGCCGATGTAGCGTTCGCGCTCGTCGAAGGGCGCGACCCGCTCGGCGCCGAGCTGCGCCGCCAATTGCGAGGCGAGCGTGTAGTTGGGCCCGCCGAAGCGCGTCGCCCCGACCTTCGCGGCGAGCGCCTCGAGATCGCGGCCGAACGCCGGCCAACCCTTCATCTGCGCGGTCGGATCGCGGTTCGCCGGCAGCACCACCAGCGGCACGAGGACGTGGAGATAGACAAGCCCGGTCAGCGTGAAGCCGACCGGCGCCACCCAGGCCCTCAGCCGCCGCGCGACGTCGCCGACCCCGCCCGCGCGATCCTCGATCGCGGCCGCGCCGACGGCGGCGAGCCAGGCGAGGCTCGGATAGAGCGGCGCCGGCCAATTGCCCTCGACCCCGCCGTGGAGCGAATGGAAGAGGAGATAGGCGAGGAAGGGCACGCCGGTCAGGATCGGCAGGAGCGCGGCGGCGTCGGCGCGGCCGAGCGCGCGGCGCAGGCCGAACCAGACGAAGGGCACCATCGGCACGCCGATCAGGAGGATCTGCACGCCGATCAGCTCGGCGAGCTTCTCCGGCCGCCACTCGTGCGGCACGGTGCGGCCGAACTGCTTGAGGAAAGAGACCCAGTCGTGCTGGGCGTTCCAGAGGATCACCGGCGCGAACAGACCGGCGGCGATCACCGCGCCCACCCACAGCTGCCACGCGCCGAACCAACGCCGCGTCTCGCGGGTGGAGAGGAGCCACAGGCCGATGCCGAGACCGAGGAACAGCACCGAATATTTGGAGAAGAGCCCGAGCCCGGCGGCGACGCCGACCACCAGCCACCAACGCGGATCGCGCCGTGCCGTCAGTTCGGCCAGCGCCCAGATGCTCGCCCCCCAGAAGAACACCGAAGGCCCGTCCGGCGTCATCAGGATTGAGCCGGCGCCGATCAGCACCATCGCGTTGAGCCAGACGACGGCGCGGGTCGCCACCGCGCGCCCCTCGAACAGCGCCACCGTCCGCCACAAGAGGAGCGACCCGAGCGCGGTCATGATCGGCGCGAAGAGGCGAACCCCGAGCGAGCCCTCGCCGGCGATCGCCCGCCCCGCCGCGATCAGCCACGCGACCATCGGCGCATGGTCGAGATAGCCGAAGGCGAGATGGAGCGACCACAGCCGGTAATAGGTCTCGTCGTCGACGAGGCCGGTCGCGGCCGCGACCGAGAGCCGGAGCGCCGTGAGCCCGACGATCAGCGCCACCAGCCCGCCCGGCGGCGAGCCGGTGACGGGACGCATGGACACGGAGGCCGGACGATCCGTCATCGGCTCACTTGCGCCAGGTGAGGGCGGCCGAGACGGTGTAGTTGAACACCGCGCTCAGCACCGCGCCGGCGAAGCCCGCGACCCAGGGGCCGGTCTCCACCGTCTCGAAGAGGCCCGTGGCGACGCCCATGTTGGCGATCGTGCCGAGCGAGCACACCAGATAGAAGGTGAGGAGGCCCCAGACGAAGCGCAGGCCGGTGAGACGCCGATCGCGATAGGTCAGCTGGTTGTTGAGGATGAAGTTCCAGGTCATCGCCACGACCGTGGCGGCGAGTTCGCCCCAGAAGAAGGTGGTGGCGAAGACGTGCAGCGCCACCTTCAGCGCCGCCAGATGGACGACGATGCCGGAGGCGCCGACCGAGAGGAACATCAGGAAGCGCACCGGCACCAGACCGCCGGAGAGCTTGGAGAAGAGGAGGCCGAGATATTCGGCGGTCACCAGACTGTCGAGCTTGGACTCGCCCGCCTGCCGCTCGCGGAAGGTGAAGGGGATCTCCACCGTCTTCAGCCGCTCCGGCGAGGAGGCGACGATGTCGAGCAGGATCTTGAACCCCTCGCGCGACAGGCTCGACGCGATCGCCTCGACCTTGTCGCGGCGGATCATGAAGAAGCCGCTCATCGGATCGGAGAGTTCGATCTTGAGGAAGCGGCGGGCGAGCGAGGTCGCCGTCTCGCTGCCCCACTGGCGCACCGAGGAGAGGCCCTGACCCGACGATCCGCCGTCGACGTAGCGGCTGCCGACCACCAGTTCGGCGCCGTCGCGGATCGCGGCGTACATCTTCGGCAGGATCGTCTCGTCGTGCTGGAGATCGGCGTCCATGACCGCGACCACCGGCGCCGCCGACGACAGCATTCCCTCGATACAGGCGCCCGCCAGCCCGCGCCGGCCGACCCGGCGCAGACAGCGCACGCGCGGATCGCGGGCGGAGATCGCCTTGGCGACGCGGGCGGTGCCGTCGGGGCTGTCGTCGTCGACGAAGATCACCTCCCAGGCGATCCCGGCGAGCGCAGCGTCGAGCAATTCGACCAGCCGCGGCACGTTGGCGGCTTCCTTGAAGGTGGGGACGACGACGGACAATTCGGGGGACTGTGCGGGACGCGCGACGGCGTCCGGACGGACGGGATCCATGAAGGCGGAGCCTCTCGATGCTCGGCACGAAACCAATCGGTGCGCGCGGGAGCGAAAGATCTCGTCCCGCAAGTGCGAATGCCGCCGCACCGTGGCGGAATTGTGGGGCGGGCGCAACCGTTCGCCGTCGAAATCCACCCCGGACGGCCGGCGACGCACGGTCGCGGCCGGTCTCGCGGCTTGTTCCTCCGCCCGATCCGGTCTAGGAACCACTCGCCCGCGCGACGTCTCGCGGGTTTTCGTGTTTCCCGCGCGCGAGCGTGGTTTCTGGATGGATCGGAAGGACGGATCGCCATGGCGACGGATCAGAAACTGAAGGCGCGCCTGCCGCGCGGCCTCGCCGATCGCGGTCCCGCCGACGTGGCCGCCACCGAGACCATGCTGGCGAAGATCCGCGCGGTCTACGAGCTCTACGGCTTCGAGGCGGTCGAGACGCCCTTGATGGAATATACCGACGCGCTCGGCAAGTTCCTGCCCGATCAGGACCGTCCCAACGAGGGCGTCTTCTCGCTCCAGGACGACGACGAGCAGTGGATGAGCCTGCGCTACGACCTGACCGCGCCGCTCGCCCGCTTCGCCGCCGAGAATTGGACCAGGATCCCCAAGCCCTATCGCAGCTACCGCGTCGGCTGGGTCTTCCGCAACGAGAAGCCCGGCCCCGGCCGTTTCCGCCAGTTCATGCAGTTCGACGCCGACACGGTCGGCGCGGCGAGCGTCGCGGCGGATGCCGAGATCTGCATGATGATGGCCGACGCCATGGAGGCGGTCGGCCTCGCGCGCGGGCAATATGTGGTCAAGGTCAACAACCGCAAGGTCCTCGACGGCGTCATGGAGGCGATCGGGCTCTCCGGTGACGAACACGCGGGAAAGCGCCTGACCGTGCTGCGCGCCATCGACAAGCTCGACAAGATCGGGCCCGAGGGCGTGCGCGATCTGCTCGGCGCCGGGCGGCTCGATCAGTCCGGCGACTTCACCAAGGGGGCCGGGCTCGAGGCGGCGGCGATCGACACGGTTCTCGCCTTCACCGCCGCGCGCGGTGAGACCGGGGTCGCGACCATCGCCAATCTCGGCGCGCTCGTCGGCGCGACCGTGAAGGGCGCCGAGGGCGTCGCCGAACTCGGGGAGATCGCGAGCCTCGTCGAGGCCTCCGGCTACGGCGACCGCGTCCTGATCGATCCCGCCGTCGTGCGCGGCCTCGAATACTACACCGGCCCCGTCTACGAGGCCGAACTCACCTTCGAGGTCCCCAACGAGGACGGCCAGATCGTCCGCTTCGGCTCGGTCGGCGGCGGTGGCCGCTACGACGGCCTCGTCTCGCGCTTCCTCTCCGAACCGGCGCCGGCGACCGGCTTCTCGATCGGCGTGTCCAGGCTGATGTCGGCGCTGAAGGCGATCAACAGTCCGATCCTCTCGGGCACCGAGGCGCTCGGCCCGGTCGTCGTCCTCGTCATGGACAAGGACCGTGCCGGCGACTACCTCGCGCTGACCAAGCGGCTGCGCGACGCCGGCATCCGCGCCGAGATGTATCTCGGCTCGTCCGGCATGAAGGCGCAGATGAAATACGCCGACCGCCGCAAGGCGCCTTGCGTCATCATCCAGGGCTCCAACGAGCGCGAGGCCGGCGTCGTCCAGATCAAGGACCTCGTCGCCGGCGCCGAGGCCGCCAAGTCGATCGAATCGAACGCCGAGTGGAAGGCCGCCCGTCCGGCCCAGGTCGAGGTGAAGGTCGAGGACCTCGTCGAGACCGTTCGCGGCATTCTCGCCAGCCAAGCCTGAGACCTCGGGAGACCCCCCATGGCGACGCGCCCCCCCTCCGGCTTCACGCCGTCCGGCCGCCCCTATCAGCCCGGCGGCAAGTTCCCGCACGCGGAGAAGATGGCGGCGATGCTGGCCGAGGCGGGCATCGAGACGCCCGAGGCCTTGGCCGAGGCGCTCGCCGTCCTCGACGGCGGCGACGAGCTCTCCGCCTTCGACCCGACCGCCGAACTGGTCGCGCTGTTCCAGCGCGAGGCCGAGGCCGAGATGGTCGAGCCGTCGATCCTCCTGCCGGCCGATCTCTTCCTCGACACCGCCGGCGAGGACATTCGCCGCCGCCTGTTCCTGACGTCGGATGCCGACGGCCGCGAGATGTGCCTCCGGCCCGACTTCACCATTCCGATCTGCCGCCACTATCTCGAGACCGGCGCGCCCGGCCGCGAGGCGGCGCTCGGCTATTTCGGGCCGGTGTTCCGCCAGCGCGTCGACGAGCCGAGTGAATTTCTTCAGGCCGGCATCGAGATCTTCGGCAACGACGATCGCGCCGCCGCCGACGCCGACGTGCTGGCGCTCGCCTATCAGTCGGCGACGCTGTTCGCGGTCGACGAGCCGATCGTCAAGATCGGCGACGAGGGCCTGTTCCTGGCGCTGCTCGACGGGCTCGGCCTCGCCGCCCCCTTGCGCCGGCGCCTGCGCGGCCTCTTCGGCACGCCCGACCGGCTCGGCGCCACCATCCGCCGTCTCTCCGCCGGTGAGGCCGGCTCGGAGGCGATCCGTCACGCCGGCATCCTCGGCGCGCTCGCCGGGTCGAAGCCCGAGGAGGCGCGGAGCCTCGTCGAGGATCTCCTCGGTCTCGCCGGCATCGCCTCGGTCGGCGGCCGCTCCGCCCACGAGATCGCCGAACGCTTCCTCGAACAGGCGGCGATCGCCAGCCAGGGCGGCCTCGCCCCCGACGCTGCGCGGATCCTGACCCGCTATCTCGCGCTCTCCACCTCGCCGGAACGCGCCGTCGACGCGCTCGACGCCTTCCAGGTCGAGGTCGGCGTCGACATGGGCGCCGCGATCGACCTCTTCGCGCGGCGCAACGACGCCTTCCGCGATTGCGGCATCGAGCTGGATCGCCAGATCTTCCACGCCGATTTCGGCCGCAACCTCGACTACTACACCGGCTTCGTCTTCGAGATGCGCGACCCCGATCACGCCGAGGGTAAGCCGGTGATCGGCGGCGGACGTTACGATGGCCTGCTCGAGCGGCTCGGCAGCCCGGCGCCGGTCGCCGCCTGCGGCTTCTCGATGTGGCTCGACCGGCTCGGCATCGCCGGCTACGGCCAGGAACTGGGAGAGGGCGCATGACCGCCGATCGCCTGATCATCGCCGTCCCCTCCAAGGGACGCCTCCAGGAAAACGCCGCCGCCTTCTTCCAGCGCGCCGGTCTGCCGGTGCTCCAGCCCGGCGGCGAGCGGAACTATCGCGGCCGTCTCGGCGGCATCGACGACGTCGAGATCGCCTTCCTCTCGGCCTCCGAGATCACCCGGGAACTGGCCGCCGGCAACGTCCACATGGGCGTCACCGGCCTCGATCTCGTGCACGAGAACATCGCCGACTGGGCCGCCAAGGTGCATCTCGTCACCGAACTCGGCTTCGGCTTCGCCGACGTCGTCGTCGCCGTGCCCCAGGCCTGGATCGACGTCTCGACCATGGCCGACCTCGGCGACGTCGCCGCCGAATTCCGCGCCCGCCACGGCCATCAGCTGCGCATCGCCACCAAATATCTGAACACCACCCGCCGCTTCTTCGCCGAGCACGGCATCACCGACTATCGCAACGTCGAGAGCCTCGGCGCCACCGAGGGCGCGCCCGCCTCCGGCGCGGCGGAGGCGATCGTCGACATCACCACCACCGGCTCGACGCTCAAGGCCAACGCGCTGAAGATCCTCGCCGACGGCGTGATCCTGAAGAGCCAGGCCCATCTGGTCGCCTCCAAGTCGGCCGCCTGGTCCGATCGCACCCGCGCCCAGGCCCGCACCATCCTCGACCGCGTCGCCTCCGAGGCGCGCGCCCGGCGGACGCGGGAGGTGAAATGCGCGCTCGCCGACGTCGCCGGCGCGGCGGCGCTCGCCGCCCAGTTCGGCGCGACGGTGCCCTTCGGCCTGCCCGAGAAGGGCGGCGCGCTGACCTTCCACGTGCCGGCCAAGCAGGTCGCGGCGCTCGCCGACGCGCTGCGCGGGAAGGGCGCGACGGTGGTCACCGTCGCCGAGGTCGATTGGATCTTCGCGCCCGAGAACGAGATGGCCGACGCGCTCGACGCCGCGCTCGGTTGACGCGCTCGTGGTCGGTCGGGCCGTGACGCCGACGAAATTCGCCGTCAGAGGGCCGAGGTCGTCACGCAGCGATCGCGGCCGTCGGCCTTGGCGCGGTAGAGCGCCTTGTCGGCCTGCGCCAGGAACCCGTCGATCGACTGACCCGGCTCCCATTGGGCGATGCCGGCGCTGACCGAGACGGCGGCGTCCATCTCGCGCAGCCGGATGCGGGCGATGGCGGTGCGCAGCCGTTCGGCGGTGCGCAGCGCGTCGAGCAGCGACGTCTCCTCGAGCACCACCACGAATTCCTCGCCGCCGTAGCGGCAGACGACGTCGCAGGATCGGAGATTGGCCCGCAACGTTCCGGCGACCCGCGCCAGCAGCCGGTCGCCGATCGGGTGGCCATAGGCGTCGTTGACGCGCTTGAAGTGATCGAGGTCGAGGAACACGGCGGTGAGCGGCCGCGCGCTCCGGCGCGCCCGCTCGACCGCCCCCTCGATGTGCTCGATCAGTCGTCGTCGGTTGCCGATGCCGGTCAACGGGTCGGTGAGCATCAGCCGCTCCAGTTCGGCGGTGCGCCGGGCGACCTCCTCCTCCAACTCGCGATTGGCGCGGCTGAGGATCTCCTCCGATTTCTTGATCGCGGTGATGTCGATCGCCGAGGCGATCAGACCCATGAACACCTGACCGGAATCCCAGCGCGGCAGGATGCGTTCGAGCACCCAACCGTGGTTGCCGTCGGCCTTGCGCAGCCGATATTCGATCTCGTCGCTGGTCGGCTGCTCGAGCAGCCGCCGGATCCGCGCGCGATAGGCGGCCCGGTCCTCCGGATGGACGTGGGCGCTGCCGTCGTCGTGCGGCGCGTCGGCCCCGACGAAGGAGCTCCAGGAGCGGTTGACGTAGCTGCGGCTGCCGGCGGGGTCGCAGACCCAGATCATCGCCGGTGTGTAGTCGGAGATCAGGCGGAAGCGCCGCTCGGTCTCGCCGAGGGCGTTGATGAGGACCTGTTCCACCGAGGGCACGGCGCCGCCCGCCTCCTCCGGTGAGGTCGGCGAGGCCAGCGCCCGGCTGATCTTGCGGTCCGATCCCAGGATGTGGGAGACGAGCCAAGTGATGAGGAACTCGAGAACCTGTTCCGAGACGTCGGTGCTCAGGAGGTCGTCGCGGCGCGCGATCTCCTCGACCTTCTTGACGAACCCGGTATGGGCCCGGCGATGGCGCGCCTTCTCACCCTCCGAGAGGAGAGTGGTGTCCATGATCCCTTCCTCGTCGGCGAAGTGCTTGGCCGAATAGTCCCTGAGCTCCTGCAGGAGCGCGCCCACTTCCGGCAGGCGGCCGCCCTCGGTGATCGCCGTCGCCAGATCGTTGATGAGGTCGACCAGCCGTCGATGCTGTGCATCGACCAGCGGGATCCCGATTTCGAAGCTGGCGTTCCAGTAGAAGAACTGCACGGCGGGCTCCGTTGCGCGGAAGGACGGGAAAATACCTGCGTAAAATCCCGGATTACCCTGCGGAGTCTCGCATGCCGGCCTTTCTTTTCCTTTTACGGCGCGCGTGGAATTTCGTCGTTCCGCCTACGTCGAAATACGAAAGGGCGGCCGAGGGCCGCCCTTTTTTTGTCAGGAATGCGCGCTCGGCGGTCACTCGGCCGCGACCGGCTTTTCCCATTTGAGCTTCGGCGCGCGCGCCGCCCGCGTCTCGTCGAGACGGCGGCGGGGCGCGAAGCGCGGCGCCCGGGTGAAGCGATCGGTGTCGCCGGCCTTGGCCGCCAGCGTCAGATCGCGCAGCGTCGCGACGAAGAGATCGAGCGAGGCCTTGCTCTCGCTCTCGGTCGGCTCGATCAGCATCGCCCCGTGCACGACCAGCGGGAAATACATGGTCATCGGGTGATAGCCCTCGTCGATCATCGCCTTGGCGAAGTCGAGCGTGGTGACGCCGGTCCCCTCGAGGAAGCGATCGTCGAACAGCACCTCGTGCATCGAGGGATGATCCGGGAAGGGCAGGGTCATCAGATCCTCGAGACAGGCGCGCACGTAGTTGGCCGAGAGCACCGCGTCCTCCGACGCCTGCCGGAGCCCGTCCGAACCGTGGCTGAGCATGTAGGCCAGCGCCCGGGTGAACATGCCCATCTGGCCGTGGAAGGCGGTCAGCCGTCCGTAGGGCGTCTCGCCGGCGCGGGTCTGCGAGGCGTCCTCGACCAGCACCGGCCGGCCCTTCTCCATGCGGACGAAGGGGAGCGGCGCGAAGGCGGCGAGCCGCTCGGAGAGCACGACCGGACCGGCCCCCGGCCCGCCGCCGCCGTGCGGCGTCGAGAAGGTCTTGTGCAGATTGATGTGCATGGCGTCGACGCCGAAGTCGCCCGGCCGCACCTTGCCGACGATGGCGTTGAAATTGGCGCCGTCGGCGTAGAAATAGCCGCCCGCCTCATGGATCGCCGCGGCGATCTCGGCGACCTCCGGCTCGAAGATGCCGCAGGTGTTGGGGTTGGTCAGCATCAAGGCGCCGACCCGTTCGTCGATCGCCGCCTTCACGTCGGCGACCGCGACCGTGCCGTCGGCCCGCGCCGGGATCGGACGCACCTCGAAGCCGATCAGCGCGGCGCTGGCCGGGTTGGTGCCGTGGGCGCTCTCCGGCACGAGAACGACGGGCTTGTCGAGCCCGCGCGCCTGCAGCGCCGCCTTGATCGCCATCATGCCGGCGAGTTCGCCGTGGGCGCCCGCCTTGGGGCTCATGGCGACGGCGGTCATGCCGGTGAGTTCGACGAGCCACCGCCCGACCTCGGCGACGACGTCGAGCGCGCCCTCCACCGTGCCGACCGGCTGCAGCGGGTGCACGTCGGAAAAGCCCGGCAGCCGCGCCATCTTCTCGTTGAGCCGCGGATTGTGCTTCATGGTGCAGGAGCCGAGCGGATAGAGCCCGGCGTCGATCGAATAGTTCTTGCGGGAGAGACGCACGTAGTGGCGCACCGCCTCCGGCTCGGCGAGGCCCGGCAGATCGAGCGGCGCCTTGCGGGCATGGCCGCCGAGACGCGACTTCGTCCCCTTCGGCGCCGGCAGATCGACGCCGGTCACCTCGGCGCGGCCGATCTCGAAGATCAGCGCCTCTTCCACGTCGAGCGCCTTGGCGCCGGTGAAGGTCGAAGCGGTCATGTCGGCCTCGTCGGTGGTTTCGGGGCGGGTGGGACGGCCCTTGTCGTTGAGCATCGGTCGGTCCCCTCTCACAGCGCTTCGGAGATCGCGGCGACGAGCGCGGCGCGATCGTCGGCGGTCGAACATTCGGTGACGGCGACGAGCAGCAGGTCGTCGAACCCGGCCCCGGGCAGGAGCCGCGACACCGGCACGCCGGCGAGAATGCCCTCGTCGCGGGCGAGCTTCTCGACCAGCAGGGCGGCGTCCCCCGGCAGCTTCACGGTGAACTCGTTGAAGAACGTGTCGTTCAGCACCTCGACGCCCGGCACCTGGGCGAGCGCCTCGGCCACCTCGATCGCCGCCTCGTGGTTGAGCGCGGCCATGCGGGAGAGCCCGGCCTCGCCGAGGAGGGTGAGATGCATCGAGAAGGCCGTCGCGCAGAGTCCGGCGTTGGTGCAGATGTTGGAGGTCGCCTTCTCGCGGCGGATGTGCTGCTCGCGGGTCGAGAGCGTCAGGACGAAGCCGCGCTTGCCTTCCGCGTCGACCGTCTCGCCGCAGAGCCGGCCCGGCATCTGGCGGACGTATTTCGACCGCGTCGCGAAGAGCCCGACGTAGGGGCCGCCGAAGCCGAGCGGATTGCCGAGGCTCTGCCCCTCGGCGACGACGATGTCGGCGCCCTGCGGGCCCGGCGGCTCGATCGCCCCGAGCGCCACCACCTCGGTGACGACGGCGACCAGCAGCGCCCCCACCGCATGGGCCTTCTCCGCGATCGGCGCGAGGTCGACGATCCGCCCGAAGACGTCCGGCGACTGCACCACGACGCAGGAGGTCTCCTTGTCGATCTGCTCGACGAGGTCCTCGCCGCCGCCGACGTCGGGCGCCATCCGCACCACCACGTCCGAGGCCATCTGAGACAGCGTCGCCACCACTTCCGCGTAATGGGGATGGAGACCGCCCGACAGGACCGCCTTGCGCCGCTTGGTGATGCGATGCGCCATCAGGACGGCCTCGCCGGTGCCGGTCGAGCCGTCGTACATCGAGGCGTTCGCGACCTCCATGCCGAGGAGATTGGCGACCTGGGTCTGGAACTCGAACAGGACCTGGAGCGTGCCCTGCGTGATCTCCGGCTGATAGGGCGTGTAGGAGGTGAGGAACTCCGAACGCTGGGTCAGGTGATCGACGGTCGCCGGCACATGGTGCTTGTAGGCGCCGGCGCCGCAGAAGAACGGCGCGGCCGAGGCCGTGAGGTTCTTGGCGGCCATGCGGGACATGATCCGCTCGACCTCCATCTCGCCCTTGGCGCGCGGCAGATCGGGCAACGCGGCGAGAAGCTCATCGGCCGGCACGTCGGCATAGAGCGCGTCGATTTCGGCGACGCCGACGCGCGCCAGCATCTCGGCGCGATCGGAAGCGGTCAGGGGCAGGTAGCGCATGGAAGGGACGTCTCCGGATCGAATTTGAGCGCCGTATGCGGCGAGCCGAGATTACGGGACGACCGGACCCGTCTTCGACGGCGGCAGAGGGCCGTCTCGTTCGGCTTCATCCTGAGGTGCTCGGCCGAAAGGCCGGGCCTCGAAGGACGAAGCCTCGACGGGCCCCTCCACTCGGTCCTTCGTCCTTCGAGGCTCGCCTTCGCTCGCACCTCAGGATGAAGGACCTCCGCGAAGTCCGGTCGGGGCGGGCCTCACAGCGTCTGGACGAAGGCCTCGTAGGCCGCCTCGTCCATCAGGTCCGAGGTGTCGACGCCCTCGGCGAGCTTCATCTTGAGGAACCAGCCGCCGGCCTCCGGCTCGAGGTTCACCAGCGCCGGGTCGTCGGCGAGCGCGTCGTTGGCCGCGACCACGGTGCCGTCGAGCGGCGCGTAGACCTCGCTCGCCGCCTTGACCGATTCCACCACGGCCGCCTCGCCGCCCTTGGTGAGCGCCTTGCCGACGTCCGGCAGTTCGACGAAGACCACGTCGCCGAGCTGGCCCTGGGCGTAGGTGGTGATGCCGACGGTCGCGACGTCGCCGTCGATCGCGATCCACTCGTGGTCCTTGGTGTAGAGCTTCATGGGATGTCTCTCCGATGGGAAGAGGGGAGGGATCAGCGACGGAAACCCGCCGGCACGAAGGGAAGCGCGACGACACGGGCGGCGAGCGCCTTGCCGCGCACGATCAGGTCGAGGTCGGTGCCCGGCATCGACAGCGTCAGCGGCACGTAGCCCATGGCGATCGGCCCCTCGACGGTCGGCCCGAAGCCGCCGGAGGTGACGCGGCCGACGATCGTGCCGTCCTTGGTCGCGATCTCGGCGCCCTCGCGCGCCGGCTGGCGCCCGCCGATCAGAAGCCCGACGCGGATGCGGGTGGGGCCCTCCTCGAGTTCGCGGGCGATGCGCGCCCAGCCGGGGAAGCCGCCCTCGACCCGGCGCCGCTTCTGGATCGACCAGGCGAGCCCGCCCTCGATCGGCGAGGTGGTGGTGTCGATGTCGTGGCCATAGAGGCAGAGGCCGCCCTCGAGGCGCAGGCTGTCGCGGGCGCCGAGGCCGATCGGCTTCACCCGGGCGTCCTCGAGCAGGAGATCCCACAGCCGGGTGACGTCGTCGTTCGCGACCGAGATCTCGAACCCGTCCTCGCCGGTGTAGCCGGAGCGCGAGACGTGGACCGGCACGCCGGCGATCACGATCGAGGCGACGTCCATGAAGCGCAGGCCCGAGACCGCCCCGCCGAGGCTCTCGATCACCGCTTCCGCCTCCGGGCCCTGAAGGGCGAGAAGCGCGCGGTCCTCGAAGATCTCGAGCCGGACGCCTTCGGGAAGCCGCGCGGCGATGTGGGCGTAGTCGGCCGCCTTGCAGGCGGCGTTGACGACCAGGAGGATGCGCCCGTCGGCGCCGGCCTCGCGGGCGAACATGAGATCGTCGAGGATGCCGCCGTCGTCGGCGAGAAGCTGCGAATAGCGCTGCCGTCCCTCGCCGAGTTCGACGACGGCGGCCGGGATCAGGGCCTCGAGCGCCTTCGCCGTGGTGGCGTGGTCGGGGCCGATCAGGGCCGCCTGACCCATGTGGGAGACGTCGAAGAGGCCGGCGTGGGCCCGCGTCCACTGATGCTCGGCGAGGATGCCGGTCGGATACTGCACCGGCATGAGATAGCCGGCGAAGGGCACCATGCGGGCGCCGAGGCCGACGTGGCTCGCGGCGAGCGGGGTTTCCAGAACGGGTGTTTCGGCGGCGGTCATCGGCGCTCTCCGGGTCGGACTCGTGGGGCGGCGTCCGGCTCCTTTCGGATCCGTTCGCGCCCCCTCTGTCGGAAGACCTGAGAGTTTCCCGAAAGGATCCGCGAACGAATGCTTCCGGTTACGCCTTCGGTGAGTCGTGTGGCGAACACACGACTGCTTTCCAGAGTGTCGCTCGCCCCCGCGGTCCTGGGACCTGAGAGTTTCCGGGGCGGTTTCTCCTTCGGCGCCGGATCTCCTCTTCCGAGGCGACCGGGCTCTCCCGCCGGGGCTGCGTGGCGCCCGCCCGGGGGCGAGATCCACCTCGGGGCGCGACTGCACACCCGATCGTCGAGCGATAGAAGAGCGCACGCGCGCCGTCAACCACGGAGACGCACCGAGGCTCGGGTTTTCCCGGACCTCGGCATCACCGCCTCACTTGGTGACGAGCTTCTTGCGCCGGGGCGCGCCGACGTCGCCCTTGCCGTCGAGGCCGACGTAGATCGTCGCCGCCTGGCTCTCGGCGACGGTGAGGTTGATGCCGTCGTCGACGATCGAGAACAGCGCCGAATAGTCGGGCGCCTGGACCGTCACCTGGGTGGTGGTGAGCTTGGAATAGAGCACCTTGTCGCCGGCCGTCACGGCGACGCGGACCGGCACGGTCATGGTGCCGGTCGCCCCGGTCTTGCCGGCGAGCACCCGACCGGCGACGCCGACGCGCACCGTGATGCCGCCGCCGACGGCGTTCTCGCAGTCGCGCGCCACCCGCTGCACGCTCGCCTGGAAGCGTACCGCGTCCGGGTTGCCGGTCTTGCCCGGCTCGTAGACCGGCATGAACTCGGTGCCGTCGCGCACCACCGCCTCCGGGCAGACCGGGGTCGAGGCATAGACCGCCGGGTCCATCTCCTTCGGTCCGCTCATCGTGCCGGTGATCAGCTTGGAGGGCATGAAATTGGCGCCGATGCCTTCGCTGGCGCCACAACCGGCGAGGAGGAGCGTCGTCGCCAGGGCGGCGGCGCGCAGAATCAGGGGCATGGCCGGGGTGGCCTTGGTCGAAACCCGGAGTGACATGGAACGCGTGACTCCCTCTCGTCGCGGTGTTTCTCGTCCGCCCCTCAATAGCATCGAGGGCCGGCCCCCGCCATGGGCTTGTCGAACCGGGGAAGTTCCCCCCTCGTCCTTGACAGGGCGGCGGCCCGTCCCTCTATTCCGCGCGAAGCACTGCGATCGGCCCGGAGGATCCCATGGCGTCGCCCCCTCTCGACATCCTGCTCGCGGCTCCGCGCGGTTTCTGCGCCGGCGTCGACCGTGCCGTCCAGATCGTCGAGCGCGCGCTCGCCCGCTTCGGCGCGCCGGTCTACGTCCGCCACGAGATCGTCCACAACCGCTTCGTGGTCGAGGGCCTGCGCCGGCGCGGCGCCGTCTTCGTCGAGGAACTGGACGAGATCCCCGATCGCACTCGTCCCGTGGTCTTCTCCGCCCACGGCGTGCCGAAGTCGGTGCCGGAGACGGCCGAGCGCCTCGGCCTCTTCTCGCTCGACGCCACCTGTCCGCTGGTGACCAAGGTCCACCGCGCCGCCGAGAGCCACCACGAACGCGGCCGTCACGTCCTGCTGATCGGCCACACCGGCCACCCGGAGGTGATCGGCACCATGGGCCAGCTGCCCGAGGGCGCGGTGACGCTGGTGACCTCGGTCGAGGACGTCGCGACGATCACCCCGCCGGACGGGCCGCTCGCCTACACGACCCAGACGACGCTCTCGGTCGACGACACCGCCGCCATCGTCGCCGCCCTCGAGGCGCGTTTCCCCGACATCGCCGGACCCCATCGCCAGGACATCTGTTACGCCACCACCAACCGCCAGGAGGCGGTCAAGGCGGTGGCGCCGCGCGTCCAGGCGATGATCGTCGTCGGCGCGCCGAACTCCTCCAACTCCCAGCGTCTGCGCGAGGTCGCCGAACGCGAGGGCTGCCGCGCGGTGCTGCTCCAGCGCGCCGCCGACATCGATTGGGCCGACTTCGAGGGGATCGACCGGCTCGGCATCACCGCCGGTGCCTCCGCCCCGGAAGTCCTGGTGGAAGAGATGATCGAGGCCTTCGCCGCCCGCCGCGAGGTCCGCGTCGAGACGGTGGTGACGGCGGAGGAGACGGTGGTCTTCAATCTGCCCAAGGGCCTGCGTGATCCCGCGCCCGACGCGGCCCGGGAGGAGTGACGAAATGGCGGTCTACACGGACGTCTCCGACGAGGATCTCGATCGCTTCGTCGCCCTCTACGACATCGGCCGGGTGCTCTCCTGCAAGGGCATCGCCGAGGGGGTGGAGAACACCAATTATCTGCTCCAGACCGAGGCCGGCCGGTTCATCCTGACCCTCTACGAGAAGCGGGTCGACGCGAACGATCTGCCCTTCTTCCTCGGCCTGATGGAGCATCTCTCCCGCGCCGGGCTCGGTTGTCCGCTCCCCGTCCACGATCGCGCCGGCCGCGCCCTCGGCGAACTCGCCGGCCGCCCCGCCGCGATCGTCACCTTCCTCGACGGCCAATGGGTGCGCCGCCCGACCGCGCGCCACTGCGCGCTCCTCGGCGAGGCGCTGGCCGAGATGCATCTCGCCGGCCGCGATTTCGCGCTCCCCCGGCCGAACGCCCTGTCGATGCCGTCGTGGCGGCCCCTGTGGGAGCGCTCGGCGGCGCGCGCCGACGAGGTCTCGCCCGGCCTCGCCGCCGACATCGAGGACGAACTGGCGCTGCTCGAGGCGAACTGGCCGGCGCCGGGCGCGCTGCCGGAGGGCGTCATCCACGCCGATCTCTTCCCCGACAACGTCTTCTTCCTCGGCGATCGTCTGTCGGGCCTGATCGACTTCTATTTCGCCTGCGACGACGCGCTCGCCTACGACGTGGCGATCTGCCTGAACTCCTGGTGCTTCGAACAGGACCTGTCGTTCAACCTCACCAAGGGCCGCGCCTTCCTCGCCGCCTATCAGGCGGTGCGGCCGCTGGAGCGGGCGGAGGTCGCGGCGCTGCCGCTGATGGCGCGCGGCTCGGCCCTGCGCTTCCTTCTGACCCGCCTCTACGACTGGCTGAACGTGCCGCTCGGCGCGCTGGTCCGGCCCAAGGATCCCCTCGAATACCATCGCAAGCTCCGCTTCCATCGCGGCATCCGCGACGCCGCCGGCTACGGCTGGGAGGCCCGATGAGCACCGCCGACGAGCGCGATCCCGAGATCGTCCGCATCCACACCGACGGCGCCTGTTCCGGCAACCCCGGCCCCGGCGGCTGGGGCGCGCTGGTGGAATGGCGCGGCCACGTCAAGGAACTGAAGGGCGGCGAGGCCGACACCACCAACAACCGCATGGAGATGATGGCCGCCATCGCCGCGCTGGAGGCCCTGACGCGGCCCTGCACGGTCGAGCTGACCACGGATTCCAACTACTTGAAGGGCGGCATCACCGGCTGGATCCACGGCTGGAAGAAGAACGGCTGGAAGACCGCCGACAAGAAGCCGGTGAAGAACGTCGATCTGTGGCAGCGCCTGGAGGCGGCGATCGAGCGCCACCAGGTCTCCTGGCACTGGGTCAAGGGCCACGCCGGCCACGCCGAGAACGAGCGCGCCGACGAACTCGCCCGCGAGGGCATGGAACCGTTCAAGCCACGCCGCGCCCCGCCGCCGGAGAGCGCCGCGTGACCGGCCTCGCCGCGCCGCTCCGCGTGGCCGTCCTCGCCAATCCCTCGGCCGGGCGTCATCACCCCGGCGAGCTCGATCGCCTCGCCGCCGCCCTCGAGGCCGGTGGCGCGGTGGTGACCCGGATCGTCGGCCATCGGCCGGGCGACCTCGCCCATGCCGCGAGCGATCTCGACGTCGACGTGGTCGCGGTCGCCGGGGGCGACGGAACCCTCAATTCGGTGGTGGGCGCGCTCGCGGCGCGGCCGGCGCCGCGCCCCCACCTCGCGGTGGTGGCGCAGGGCACCGCCAACGTCATGGTCGCCGAATACGGGCTTCCGACCGCCGTCGAGGCGATCGCCGCCGCGATCCTCGCCGGCCGCACCCGCCCGCTCCATCTCGGCCTGACGCGGCGCGAGGGCGCGGCGGACCGCCCGTTCTTCCTGGCGACCTCGGCCGGCTTCGACGCCGAGGTGGTGCACCGGGTCGAACGGCGGGTGAAGCGCCGCTTCAAGAAACTGGCCTTCATGGTGACGGCGTTCGGCCTCGGCCTGCGCCGCCGGCCGCCGCTCGCGGTCGATCTGATCACGCCCGAGGGCGAGGAGAAGCGCCTCGTGGTGGCGCTGGCGATCGTCGCCAAGTCGAGCCGCTACGGCGGCCCCTTCCTGCTGACCGAGGGCACGGCGATGGACCGGCCCGGCCTGCGCCTGATCGCGCTGCGGCGGGTCGGCGTCGGCCATCTCCTCGCGGCGGCGCTGCGCATCGGCCTCGGCCGTCTCGAGGGCTCGTCGAACGTCCTGTCGATCCCGGCGCGACGCCTGAAGATCGCCTCGACGGGGGCGCGGGCGATCGCCGTCCAGGTCGACGGCGACCCCCATGGCACGACCCCGATCGAGGTCGAGGCGATCGACGTCGCCCTCGACCTCGTCGTGGGGTGACCTCATACCGATCACGGGACAGTCCGACTCGTCGGACTGTCCCGTGGTTGCGGCCTGACCGGCCGACGCCCGTTCGGGCTTGCCTTCGCCTACGAAGTTTCGAACAGGTCGAAACTTCGTAGGCTCGGTCTCAGAGCTTGCCGATCATGCAGGCGGCGCCGGTGAGGTCGATCGTGCCGGGCTTCTCCTCGAGGGTGAGGTCCGCCACCACGCCGTCCTTGACGATCATCGAATAGCGCTGCGAGCGCAGGCCGAGACCGCCGGCGGAGAGGTCGAGGGTGAGGCCGACCGCCTTGGTGAAGTCGGCCGAACCGTCGGCGAGGAACAGGATCTTGCCGTCGGCGTCGTTGGCCTTGGACCACGCGTCCATCACGAAGGCGTCGTTGACGGCGACGCAGACGATTTGATCGACGCCCTTGGCGAGGATCGCGTCGTGGTTGGCGAGATAGCCCGGCAGATGGGTCTTCGAGCAGCCCGGCGTGAAGGCGCCGGGAACCGCGAAGAGCGCGATCGTCTTGCCCTTGAAGACGTCGTCCGTGGTGAGCGCGGCGGGGGCGCCGTCGATCATGGACTTGAAGGTGACGGTGGGGAGGCGGTCGCCGACGGCGATGGTCATGGGCTCACTCCGTTGGTCGAAGCCGGGACGGCGTCGACGTCGCTCCCGATCTAGGGCGCGACCGGCCCGGCGTCCACCCTCACCGACTGTTCGACCGCGCGATCGCCGGCCTTGATCGTGAAGGCGAGCGTGGCGCCGGCGAAGGCGGCCCCCTTCGGCAGGCCGTCGACCGGAAAGACCCAGGTCTCGCGCGTGCCGCCGGCGCCGCGTCGCGTCGGCTGCGGCAGCGCCCAGTCGGGCGTCGGGCCTTCCACGAAGAGATCGTGCGCCGCCGCGTCGCCCTCCGGCATCGCCACCGTGACGACCGCCTGCGGCCCCTCGGCGCCGGCCTCCACGGCGACGCTCTCCACGGCCGGTGTCGATCCGGCCCGATGGGCGACCGGCAGGCGCGCGCGGGCGGCGGCGAGAAGCGCGGCCGCCGCGCCGTCGCGGGGGGCGGCCGGATCGATCACGGCCTGGACCCGGGTCTCGAACGGCACGCAGATGTCGTGGCAGAGCCCGATCATCACGTGGACGTCGAGTTCGCCCGGGCGCTTCGGATCGGCGAGCGCCGTGTCGATCGGCAGCACCACCGAGCGCGTGTAGCCGATCGCCGTGAGGTCGGCCTCGAGGAAGCGCTCCGGGGTCGGGAACCGCACCACCGGACGGGTCAGGCCGGACGAGGCCTCGGTCTCGATCGAGGGCGGAATGCCGGCGTCTCCCGGCGCCCGCCAATAGGTCTTCCAGCCCTCCGGCAGGTCGATCGCCAGTCCCGCGTCGACCCGTCCGTCGACGACCCCGGCGAGGACGAGGCGCACGTTCGCCGTCTCGCCCGCGCGGGCGGGCGTGGCGAACGGCGCGGAGAGGGCGGAGAGGGCGGCGAGAGCGAGGAGGAGGGAAGGGCGGCGCATGTCGGTCCGATCGTTGAACTGCGACGCACCCTAACGGCTCGCGTCCGCGCCGTCTCGTCACGAGCGCGCCATCGTTTCGTCAGACCGCCGTGATCGGATCCGTGATCGAGAGGGGAGGCCGCTCGGCTCGCCCGGGCGGTGGGCCGCGAGGCGGTCTCCGCTCGAATCGGTGCCCTTGTGGGGCTCATCCTCGGGCGCTACCCTCGAGGGCGAGCCCGCCGGGCGAGGAGGCGCGACGCGCCGGGGAGACGTGGCCCATGACGGTCGAAGAGACGCAGTATCTCGGTGGACAGATCCTCATCGCCATGCCCGGCATGGAGGACGAGCGCTTCTCCCGGACGCTGGTCTATCTCTGCGCCCATTCCGAGGAGGGCGCGATGGGGGTGATCATCAATCGCCCCTCGTCCCACCCCTCCTTCGCCGATCTCCTCGTCCAGCTCGAGATCATCCCCGAGGAGGATCGCATCCGCCTGCCCGATCTCGCCCGCGCCATGAAGGTCCAGACCGGCGGCCCGGTCGAGACGACGCGCGGCTTCGTGCTCCACTCCTCCGACTGGCACGTCGACGACGCCACGCTCACCATCGACGAACACGTCTCGCTCACCACCACCCTCGAGGTGCTGAAGGCGATCGCCGAGGGCAAGGGGCCGAAGAAGGCGATGTTGGCGCTCGGCTACGCCGGCTGGTCGGCCGGCCAGCTCGAGAACGAGATCCAATGGAACGGCTGGCTCCACTGCCCGGCCGAGGAGGGGCTCGTCTTCGATCCCGATCTCGATCAGAAATACGAACGCGCCCTGAAGACCCTCGGCATCGACATCGGCCTCCTGTCGCGCGACGCCGGTCACGGCTGAGCCGCGCCCTCGCCGATCTCGGGAGGCGCCGCGCCGGTCTTTTCTCGGCGCGATCGGTCGTCCGCCTCCACCCCGCGCTTGCTCGACGGCGGGTCGCGGCCTAGTGTCCCGGCTCGCCGCCCGCCCGCGACGAAGCGCGCGACGGGTCCGAGATCATCGACGAGGGTGTCGACCAGTGCGTTACGTCTCCACACGCGGCGAGGCTCCCGGCCTCGGTTTCTCCGATGTCCTGCTCGCCGGCCTCGCCCGCGACGGCGGTCTCTACGTGCCCGAATCCTGGCCGACGATGACCGCGGACGAGATCGCCGATCTCGCCGGGAAGCCCTATCCGGAAGTCGCCTTCCGCGTGATCTCGCGCTTCACCGGCGACGACCTCGTCCCCGACGTGCTGCGCGCGATGATCGACGGCGCCTATGCGAGCTTCCGTCATCCGGCGGTGACGCCGCTGACCCAGCTCGCCGCCAACCACTTCCTGCTCGAGCTCTCCCACGGACCGACGCTCGCCTTCAAGGACGTGGCGATGCAGTTTCTCGGCCGCGTCATGGACCACGTCCTGGCGCAGCGCGGCGAGCGCGCCACCATCGTCGGCGCCACCTCGGGCGACACCGGCGGCGCCGCGATCGAGGCCTTCAAGGGCCGCGAGCGGGTCGACGTCTTCATCATGTATCCGCACGGCCGCGTCTCCGACGTCCAGCGCCGCCAGATGACGACCGTGAACGATCCCAACGTCCACGCGATCGCGCTGGAAGGGACCTTCGACGACGCCCAGGGCATCTTGAAGGGGATGTTCAATCACTTCTCCTTCCGCGACCGCATCCGCCTGACCGGCGTCAATTCGATCAACTGGGCCCGCGTGGTGGCGCAGGTGGTCTATTATTTCTACGCCGCCTGCGCGCTGGGCGCCCCCCATCGCAAGGTGTCGTTCTGCGTGCCGACCGGCAATTTCGGCGACATCTTCGCCGGTTTCGTCGCCAAGAAGCTCGGCCTGCCGATCGAGAAGCTGGTGATCGCCACCAACGTCAACGACATCCTCCACCGCACCCTCGAGACCGGCGCCTACGAGCTGCGCGACGTCATGCCCTCGCAGTCGCCGTCGATGGACATTCAGGTCTCCTCGAACTTCGAGCGCCTGCTGTTCGAGGCGATGGGCCGCGACGGCGAGGCCGTCGCCGGGTTGATGTCGTCCCTGTCGCAGGGCCGCTCCTTCAGCGTGCCGGAGGCGGCGCTCGCCGCGATCCGCGCCGACTTCGCCTCCGGCCGCGCCGACGAGGCGGAGACCGCGGCGACCATCGCCCGCATCCGCGCCGAGACCGGCGAGACGATCGACCCGCACACGGCGGTGGCGGTCTCGGTCGCCGAGCGCTTCCTCGGCGACGAGGTGCCGATGATCACGCTCTCGACCGCCCATCCCGCCAAGTTCCCCGACGCCGTCGAGGCCGCCACCGGCGTCCGCCCCGGCCTGCCGGTGTGGCTCGGCGATCTGATGGAGCGCGAGGAGCGTTTCGACGTGGTCGCGAACGATCTCGTCGCGGTGGAACGTTTCGTCGAGGAGCGTTCGCGCGCCGTCCACATCTGAGCGGCACGCGCGCCGCGCCCAGCCGATCGCATCGAACCAGAGGGAAGGGCCCACCAGAGCATGAACGTCGAGGTGACCAAGCTGGCGAGTGGACTGACCGTCGCCACCGAGCGCATGCCCCATCTGGAGACGGCGACGCTCGGCGTCTGGGTCGGCGCCGGGTCGCGTTCGGAGCGCGCCGAGGAACACGGCATCTCCCATCTCCTCGAGCACATGGCCTTCAAGGGCACGACGACGCGCTCGGCGCGCCGCATCGCCGAGGAGATCGAGGCGGTCGGCGGCGAGATCAACGCCGCCACCTCGGTGGAGAACACCTGCTACTACGCCCGCATCCTCGCCGACGATCTGCCGCTCTCGGTCGACATCCTCTCCGACATCCTGACCCGCTCGGTCTTCGATCCGGAGGAGCTCGAGCGCGAGTGTCACGTCGTCCTCCAGGAGATCGGCGCCGCCGACGACGCGCCCGAGGATCTCGTCTTCGACATGCTCCAGGAGCGCGCCTTCCACGGCCAGCCGATCGGCCGGCCGATCCTCGGCACCCCCGAGACCGTCGCCTCCTTCGGCCGCGAGCACCTGACCACCTATCTCGACCGCCACTATCTGAGCTCGCGCGCGGTGATCTCCGCCGCCGGCCGGGTCGATCACGACGAGGTCGTCGCCCTAGTCGAGCGCCATTTCGCCGAACTGCCGACCGGGACCGCGCCGGCCGAGGAGCCGGCGACCTATCTCGGCGGCGACGTGCGCGAGGTGCGCGACCTCTCCGAGGCGCAGGTGACGCTCGCCTTCGAGGGCCGGCCCTATGCCTCGCCCGATCACCACGCCGCCCAGATCCTCGCCACCGTGCTCGGCGGCGGCATGTCGAGCCGTCTCTTCCAGGAGATCCGCGAGAAGCAGGGCCTCTGCTATTCGATCTCCGCCTTCCATTGGGGCTATCGCGAGACCGGCCTCTTCGGCATCCACGCCGCCACCGGCGAAGGCGACCTCGACCGTCTGATGGCCGGCCTCGCCGACGAGATCGCCCGCAGCGTCGAGGCGCTCGACGAGGCGGAGATCCGCCGCGCCAAGGCGCAGTTGCGCGCGGGCCTCTTGATGAGCCTCGAGAGCCCGGTGTCGCGCGCCGGCCAGATCGCCCGTCAGATGCTGATCTGGGGGCGTCCGCTCACCACCCGCGAGATCCTCGAGGGCGTCGAGGCGGTCGATCGCGCCCAGCTGCTGCGCCTCGCCGGCGAGATCTTCCACGGCTCGCCGGCCACGCTGGCGCTGGTCGGTCCGGTCGAGAAGGCGATGTCGGCGGATGCCTTCGCGGCGCGTCTGGCGGGCCGTGTCTGAGGTGGGGAGGGGCGGGCCATGAGGTTTCTCAGAACCGATCCGTCCGAACTCCTGCCGACCCTGCACGGCCAGCGCGTGGTGCTGCGCGGCCCCGATTCCGACGATCTCGACGCCTGGAAGGCGCTGCGCGGTGCCTCGCGCGCCTTCCTCGAGCCGTGGGAACCGCTGTGGCCGGTCGACGACCTCGAGAAGTCCGCCTTCCGGCGCCGCCTGTCGCGCTGGACGCGGGAGATCCGCGACGGCGTCACCTTCCCCTATTTCGTCTGCGCGCGGGAGACCGGCGCGCTGCTCGGCGGCGTCACCCTGGCGCAGGTGCGTCGCGGCGTCACCCAGGCCGGCACCATCGGCTATTGGATGGGCGAGCCCCATGCCGGGCGCGGCTACATGAGCGAGGCGGTCGGCGTGCTCGCCGTCCATGCCTTCGCCACGCTCGGCCTGCACCGGCTCGAGGCCGCCTGCCTGCCGCAGAACGGTCCCTCGATTCGTCTCCTCGAAAAGGTCGGATTCGCTCGCGAGGGTCTCGCCCGCGCCTATCTCTGCATCGCCGGACGATGGCGCGACCACATCTTGTGGGGTCTCCTCGCCGACGACCCGCTGTTTCCCGCGCGTCCCGCGCCCGGCGAAGCGGCGTTCGAGGCCGCGTCGGTGGGTTTTGCGCCCCGGGCGCTTGTCGAGGACAGCCCCGGTCGGTAACACTCCGGAGCGAACCCGTGCGTCGGAAACGCGCGGGAGGTGGGAAGGACGATTCCTTGAAGGGACTGCGCGCGGCTCTCCTCGTGCTCGTGGCGATGCTGTCGATGGCGTTCGCGCAAGATCGCGCCTTCGCCGTGGAGGCCATCACCGTGCCGTTCGACGTGCCGGCGCTCGACCTCACCCATGCGGTCGAGCTGCGGGCCAACGCCGGCGATCGTCTCCAGGTCTCGACCGCGCCCGGCCCCGACGGCATCGTCCGCCGCATCGAGGTGCGCTCGACCCAGTCCGGCGACACCGATTGGGTCGTCTTCGCGCTGAGGAACAATTCCGACGAGCAGATCGACCGGCTCATCGTCGCGCCCTTCTTCCGCCTCGCCGGATCCGGCGTCCTCGCCCCGGATCTCGGTTCCTCCCGCATCGCCTCGATCTCGACCTCGCAGGGGCTGGCGCCGGAACGTCAGGCCAATGCCGAGGCCGACGTCTTCCTGGTGACGCTCGATCCGCGCACCGTCGTCACCGTGGTGATGGAGTTGCGCTCGCCGCGCCTGCCGAAGCTCGTCCTGTGGGAGCCCGACGCCTACAAGGACAGCGTCAACGCCTACACGCTCTTCCGCGGCATCATCCTGGGCATTTCCGGCCTCTTGGCGCTGTTCCTGACCATCCTCTTCGTGGTCAAGGGCTCGGCCATGTTCCCGGCGACGGCGGCGATGGCCTGGGCGGTTCTGGCCTATCTCTGCATCGACTTCGGCTTCTGGGACAAATTGTTCCGGCTGCAATCGGGCGCCGATCAGGTCTATCGAGCCGGCGCCGAGGTGATGCTGGCGACGACGCTGGTGGTCTTCCTCTACGCCTATCTCAATCTCAACCGATGGCACGTCAGCTACAGCCACATGGTGGCTGCGGCGGTCCTGGTGCTGCTCGGCCTGCTCGGCGTCGCGGTGGTCGATCCCGGCATCGCGGCCGGCGTGGCGCGCATCGCCCTCGGCGTCCTCGCGGTGATCGGTGCCGGGCTCATCGCCTGGCTCGCCGCCCATCGTTACGACCGCGCCATCATGCTGATCCCGACCTGGATCCTCCTGATCGCCTGGCTGATGGCGGCCGGCCTCACCGTCTCCGGCGGCATCGACAACGACGCGGTCCAGCCGGCGCTCGCCGCCGGTCTGGTGCTGATCGTCATGCTGATCGGCTTCACGGTGATGCAGCACGCCTTCGCCGGCGGTGTCGTCGCGCAAGGCGCGACCGGCGAGACTGAGCGGCGGGCGCTCGCCCTGGTCGGCTCCGGCGACATGGTCTGGGACTGGGACGTTCTACGCGACCACATCTGGGCGAGCCCCGAGGTCGAGGATCTCCTCGGCGTCGAGCCCGGCACGCTCGAGAGCGCCGCGCGCGACTGGCTTGAGATCCTCCACCCCAAGGATCGCGATCCCTTCCGCTCGACCCTCGACGCGGTGGTCGAGCAGCGCCGGGGCCGGGTCTCGGTGACCTTCCGCCTGCGCGCCCGCGACGGCCATTTCCGCTGGTTCAAGCTGCGCGCCCGGCCGGTGATCGGCTCCGACGGCGAGGTGGTGCGCTGCGTCGGCACGCTGCTCGACGAGACCGACATCCACAATGCCGAGGAACGGCTGCTGCACGACGCCGTCCACGACAATCTGACCGGCCTTCCCAACCGCGAGCTGTTCTTCGACCGCATCGCCTCGGCGATCGTCCGCGCCCGCGCCGAGGGCATCGGCCGCCCGTCGATCATCATCGTCGACATCGACCGCTTCAAGAACGTCAACGACAGCCTCGGGCTCTCGATCGGCGATTCGATGCTGTTGACCGTCGCCCGCCGCCTCGCCCGCCAGATGAAGCCGCAGGACACGCTCGCCCGCATCGACGGCGATCAGTTCGGCGTCGTGGTGATCTCGGAGAACGAGCCGGAGCGCATCGCCGCCTTCGCCGACGGCATTCGCCGCGCTCTGAAGACGCCGATCACGCTCGGAGACCGCGAGGTCTTTCTCACCACCTCGATCGGCGTGGCGATCTGGGACGTGGCGTCGAAGAAGGAGGACGATCTCGTCAAGGACGCCGAGATCGCCATGTATCACGCCAAGCGCCTCGGCGGCGATCGCATCGAGGTGTTCCGCCCCTCGCTTCGCCAGCACGCGGTCGACACGCTGGCGATCGAGAGCGATCTGCGCCGCGCCCTCGAGCGCGAGGAGATCAAGGTCCTGTTCCAGCCGATCATCCGCCTCGCCGACGAGAGCATCGCCGGCTTCGAGGCGCTGGTGCGCTGGGATCACCCGAAGCGCGGCCGCCTCGGCGCCGGCGAATTCATCTCGATCGCCGAGCGCTCCGGCCTGATCATCCCGCTCGGCCTCCTGGTGCTCGAGAAGGCGGCGCGCCAACTGGCGGCGTGGCAGGAGGAATTCGGCGCCGATCTCGGCATCTTCACCTCGGTCAACGTGTCGAGCCGTCAGCTCCTGCGCCACGACCTCATCAACGACGTCAAGGCGGTGCTCAGCCGGGTCGACGTGACGCGCGGCACCCTCAAGATCGAGGTCACCGAGAGCCTCGTCATGGAGAACCCGGAATACGCCGCCAAGGTGCTGGAGCGGATCAAGGAGCTCGGCGCCAGCCTCGCCCTCGACGATTTCGGCACCGGCTATTCCTCGCTCGCCTATCTCCAGCGCTTCCCCTTCGACAGCATCAAGATCGACCAGTCCTTCGTGCGCGGCGCGTCGAAGGAGCAGCCGGTGCTGCTGCGCTCGATCGTCTCCCTCGCCCACGACCTCGGCATGGACGTGATCGCGGAAGGGGCGGAGACCCGCGCCGACGTCGAGATGCTGATGGCGCTCGGCTGCGAATGCGCTCAAGGCTTCGCCTATGGCGAGGCGATGTCCGGCGAGGAGGCCCGCCGCCTCCTCGGCCGCTCGATGCGCACCGCCGCCCAGTGAGACCTCAGGCGAGGTGGGTGACGTCGCCGACGTAGGGTGCAATAGGCGAAGCCGTATTGCACCATTCGTCGCCCATGCCGGATCGCCGATGGCGCCCGAGCGCGCCGCGAGAGGGGCATGGCTTTACCTGGGGCAGCCGCTCGACGATGGGCTTCGCTTCCTTCGGTGCAATACGCTTCGCTATCGCACCCTACGGTCGTCCGTTCGGGGCGTTTACCGCGTCGGCCCGGTCCGCCGCCGCTCCGCCCTGACCCGCACAGCGAAGACCCCGACCGCCGCGATCGCCAGCCCGTACCACGTCAGCGCGTAGCCGAGGTGGTTGTCGGAGAAGGAGAGCCGCGTTTCGCCCGCCTGCGGCAGACCAGAGGGCGGCGTGGCGCCGACGCCGGCATCGATCGTGTAGGGCAGGGTCCGATCGACCGGCAGTCCGTAGGCCGCCGACAACCGGAGCGGATCGCGCACGAACCATTCGTTCTTGGCCGGAACGTCGTCGGGGGTGAAGGCCCCGCGCGGCTCGGGCGGGCGCGCCAGCCCCTCGATGGTCACGTCGCGGGCCGGATCGGCCGGGGTCTCGCGCCCGAGCCGATCGAGCGGCACGAAGCCGCGATTGATCCAGACGATCGTCCCGTCGGCGCGCCTCAACGGGGTCATCACCCATTGCCCCGGCCCGCCGAAGGCGCCGCGCGGTTCGCCGAGGAGCGCCTGGACATGGGCCTCGGCGCCGCCGATCCAGCGGCCGGTGACCCGCACCACCGTATAGTCGAGCGCCGCCGGATCATGCGCCAGCGGCGCGTCGAGCGCGGGGGCGGGGATCGCGGGCGCGCTCGCCCGCGCGGTCACCGTGGCGATCAGCGTGTGCTTCCAGGCGAGACGCTGCACCTGCCAGGTGCCGAGGCCGATCAGGCAGAGGGTCGCGACCGCGGTCACGGCCCCGGCGAGCACGAGGCCGCGCCGTGGCGCCGCGACGGAAGGCGCCGGCAGGGCGACCCGGCCGCTCGCCCGACTCGCGGTCACGGCGCGTCCTCCGACGGCGGCGGCGTGGCGAGCCGGCCCTCGCGGGCGCGATGGCGATATTGCAGGGCGATCATCAGCGCCTTGGCCGGCCGCAACAGGCCGAGCGACAGGATCAGGGTCAGCGGCAGCCACAGGATCGCGTGCACCCAATAGGGCGGCGAGACCTTCACCTCGGTGACGAGCGCCGCCGCCACCACCACGAAGCCGACGATCAGGATGATGAAGACCGCCGGCCCGTCGCCGGAATCGACGAAGCGCGTGTCGAGCCCGCAGGCCCGGCAGCGCGCCGTCGGCGTCAGGAACCCGTCGAAGAGCGGCCCCTCGCCGCAGCGCGGGCATCGCGACAGGAGCGCGACGCGAGCGAGGCCGGCGGCGGGGCGTTCGGGGGTCGTCGTGTGCGTCTCGACTGCGATGATGACGTCCTCCGCCGACGGGGCGGTTCCCCACGCCGGTTCTCTCGTTGGCTCGCGACTAGTGAGCGCCGGCGACGCCGCGCCCGAACACGTAGATGCAGACGAACAGGAACAGCCACACCACGTCGACGAAGTGCCAGTACCAGGTCGCCGCCTCGAAGCCGAAATGCTGCTTCGGCGTGAAGTGGCCCTTGTTGGCGCGGATCAGGCAGATCGCCAGGAAGATCGTTCCGACGATCACGTGGAAGCCGTGGAACCCGGTCGCCATGAAGAAGGCGGCGCCGTAGATCGAGCCGGAGAAGCCGAAATGGGCGTGGCTGTATTCGTAGGCCTGGAGGCAAGTGAAGAGGAAGCCGAGCACGACGGTCGCGCTCAGACCCTGGCGCAGGCCCTGGCGATCGCCCTCGAGCAGCGCGTGATGGGCCCAGGTCACGGTGGTGCCGGAGAGGAGCAGGATCAGCGTGTTGAGGAGCGGCAGATGCCAGGGGTCGAAGGTCTCGACCCCGTGCGGCGGCCACACCCCGCCGGTGAAGGCGGTGCGCATCACCTGCTTGACGTCGTTCGGGTAGAAGGCCGCGTCGAACCACGCCCAGAACCACGCCACGAAGAACATCACCTCCGAGGCGATGAACAGGATCATGCCGTAACGCAGATGGAGCGACACCACCGGCGTGTGGTGACCGCCGTTGGCCTCCTTCACCACGTCGGCCCACCAGCCGTACATGGTGTAGAGCACCAGCGCGAGCCCGGCGAGGAACAGCCAGGGATTGGCGAGATCGATCCCACCGAGCTCGAGATGTTCCCCCATCCGCCAGCGGAACAGGCCGATCGCCCCGATCGCGGTGACGAAGGCCCCGACCGAAGCCGTCAACGGCCACGGGCTCGGATCCACGATGTGGTAGGCGTGATTGCGGCCGTGTGCCTCTGCCATGGGTCGATCCCTCGCGGTCGTCAGGTCTTCGGTGCGCTCGTCACCGCCCGGCCCGCCGTCTCGGGCGCGTCGGGGGCGGTGAAGAACGTGTAGGAGAGCGTCAGGCCGGCGAGGCCCTTGACGTTCTTGTCGTGGTCGAGATCGCGGTCGACCCAGAAGGTCACCGGCGCTTCGATCACCTGGCCCGGCTCCAACACCTGTTCGGTGAAGCAGAAACAGGCGAGTTTGGTGAAGTAGTAGGCCGCCAGCGGCGGCGTCACGTTGAAGGTGGCGACGCCGCGCGTGCGTTTGTCCGAGCGGTTCTCGATGCGGAAAGCGACGGTCACCGTCTCGCCGAGCCGCACGTCGACCGACGGCACGTCGGGCGTGAAGGTCCAGGGCAGGCCGCCGTTCACGTTGGTGTCGAACCGCACCTGGATCGACCGCCCGAGCGCCTCCTCCGGCGCCTTGCTCGCCACCGTCGGCGTGCCGCCGTAGCCGGTCGTGGCGCAGAACCAGCGATAGAACGGCACCGCCGCGAAGGCGACGCCGAGCATGCCGAAGGTCATCCCGGCCAGCACCACGGCCACGCGCCCGTTGCCGCGCGCGGTCGCCCGCGCCGGTCGGTTCGAGGGCGTGGCACGGGTCTCGGTCATGACAGCCCCGGCAGCTTGAGGCCGAGCTTGGCCATGGTGGTCACGTAGAACAGCACGACGAGCGCCGCGAGCACGAGACCGATCGCCCGATTGCGGGCGCGCCGGGCGGAGAGCTCGGCCTCGCTCGGAACATGGCCCCGGGGCGGGGGAACGTGGATCATCGGCTGACCTCCCTCAGGCGAAGAGACGTTCGGCGGCGATCACCGCGAACAGCGTGGCGAGCCACAGGATCGAGAAACCGAAGAGGCGTCCGCAGGCGAGGCGCGCGGCCGGCCCCTCGCGGCGGGCGAAGACCATCGCCGCCAGCGCGACGAAGACGATCCCGCCGACCGCCGCGGTGGCGCCGTAGATCGGCCCGGCGAAGCCGAGGAACCAGGGCGCGAGTCCGGTGGGCGCCAGCGCCAGCGAGTAGGCGAGGATGCGCCGCCGGGTGACGTCGGGGCCCATCACCACCGGCAGCATCGGCACGCCGGCGCGGGCGTAGTCCTCCGACTTCAGGAGCGCCAGCGCCCAGAAGTGTGGCGGCGTCCACACGAAGATGATGGTGAAGAGCACCAGCGGCGCCACGTCGAGCGAGCCCGTCGCCGCCGCCCAGCCGACCACCGGCGGCAGCGCGCCGGCGGCCCCGCCGATGACGATGTTCTCCACCGTCCGCCGCTTCAGGATCATCGAATAGACGACCACGTAGAAGAGGATGGTGAAGGCGAGCAGGCCGGCCGCGAACCAGTTGGCGGCGAGCCCGAGCAGCAGCACCGAGAACACCGAGAGCCCGGTGCCGAAGGCGAAGGCCTCGTCGCGGGTGACGCGCCCGCCCGGGATCGGCCGGTTGCGGGTCCGCGACATGACCGCGTCGATGTCGGCGTCCCACCATTGATTGAGCGCGCCGGACGCCCCGGCTCCGAGCGCGATGGCGAGCAGGGCGACCGCGTCGAGGATCGGATGGACCCGGTGCGGCGCCAGGATCATGCCGACCAGCGCGGTGAAGATCACCAGCGACATGACGCGCGGCTTCAGAAGCGCCCAATAGTCGCCGGGCGCGGCGAGCGAGAGCCTGGATCGCGTCTGGAATCCGATGTCGGTCATGCGGTCGTCCCGTCTTCCGTTTCGATCGGCGATGAGGGGAGCGGAAGGCCCGAGAGCGCCCGCTCCCTCCCGGTCCCTCAGTGCCCGTCGTCGGCGGCGATCACCGGCAACGTGTCGAACTGGTGGTAGGGCGGCGGCGAGGACAACGTCCACTCGAGCGTGGTGGCACCCTCGCCCCAGGGATTGTCGCCGGCCGGGATCTTGCGCATGAACGCCTGCGCCACGCCGAAGAAGAAGATCAGCACCGACAGGCCCGAGATGTAGGAACCGATCGAGGAGATGAAGTTCCACCCGGCATAGGCGTCGGGATAGTCGGCGTAGCGGCGCGGCATTCCGGCGAGGCCGAGGAAGTGCTGCGGGAAGAAGATCATGTTGACGCCGATGAAGGCGACCCAGAAGTGCAGCTTGCCGACGAACTCCGAATACATGTAGCCGCTCATCTTCGGGAACCAGTAGTACCAGGCCGCGAAGATCGCGAAGACGGCGCCGAGCGACAGCACGTAGTGGAAGTGGGCGACGACGAAATAGGTGTCGTGCAACACGCGGTCGAAGCCGGCGTTGGAGAGCTGCACGCCGGTGACGCCGCCGATGGTGAAGAGGAAGATGAAGCCGATCGCGAACACCATCGGCGTCTTGAAGGTGATCGACCCGCCCCACATCGTCGCGATCCAGGAGAAGATCTTCACGCCCGTCGGCACCGCGATCACCATGGTCGCCGCGACGAAATAGGCCTGCGTGTCGACGTCGAGACCGACCGTGTACATGTGGTGCGCCCACACCACGAAGCCGACCACGCCGATCGCCACCATCGCGTAGGCCATGCCGAGATAGCCGAAGATCGGCTTCTTCGAGAAGGTCGAGACGATGTGCGAGACGATGCCGAAGCCCGGCAGGATCAGGATGTAGACTTCCGGATGGCCGAAGAACCAGAAGAGATGCTGGAACAGGATCGGGTCGCCGCCGCCCTCCGGCTTGAAGAAGGTGGTGCCGAAGTTGCGGTCGGTGAGCAGCATGGTGATGCCGCCGGCCAGAACCGGGAGCGACAACAGCAGCAGGAACGCCGTCACCAGCACCGACCACGCGAACAGCGGCATCTTGTGCAGCGTCATGCCCGGCGCGCGCATGTTGAAGATGGTGGTGATGAAGTTGATCGCGCCGAGGATCGACGAGGCGCCGGCGATGTGCAGCGACAGGATCGCGAAATCCATCGCCGGACCCGGCTGGCCGGTCGAGGAGAGCGGCGGATAGATCGTCCAGCCGCCGCCGACGCCGTTGCCGCCCGGCGGGCCCTCGACGAACATCGACAGGACCAGGAGCGTCAGCGCGGGCGGCAGCAGCCAGAACGAGATGTTGTTCATGCGCGGGAACGCCATGTCCGGCGCGCCGATCATGATCGGCACGAACCAGTTGGCGAAGCCGCCGATCAGCGCCGGCATCACCATGAAGAAGATCATGACGAGGCCGTGGGCGGTGGTGAACACGTTGAACTGGTGCGGATCGGTGAAGATCTGCAGACCCGGGTTCTGCAGCTCCATGCGGATGCCGATCGACAGCACCCCGCCGACCACGCCGGCGAACATCGCGAAGATCAGATAGAGCGTGCCGATGTCCTTGTGGTTGGTCGAGAACAACCAACGCCGGATGCCGGACGGCGCGCCGTGGTGCTCGTGATCGTGAGCCCCGTGCGCGGCTGCGCCTTCAATCGATTTGAGATGCGTGGAAACGTCGACATGGGCCATGAGCGGTCTCCTGGCGAGGCGGGCGCGGCCGGCTCAGCGAGCGGCGAGGCGAGTGTTTTCGGCGTCCGTGTCGACCATCGCGGCGAGACGGGCATAGGCGGCGTCGAGATCGCTCTTGGCGGTGTCGGCCCAGGCGGCGTATTGCGCCTCGGTGACGACGTGCAGCGCGATCGGCATGAAGGCGTGGTCGCGGCCGCACAGCTCCGAGCACTGACCGTAGTAGAGGCCGGGCTTCTCGGCCTTGAACCAGGTCTCGTTGAGACGGCCGGGCTCGGCGTCCATCTTCACGCCGAAGGAGGGCATCGCCCAGGAATGGATCACGTCGGCGGCGGTGATCTGCAGGCGAACGATCTTGCCGACCGGCACCACCACCTCGTTGTCGACCGACAGGAGGCGCGGCTGGCGCACCGGGTCCTTGCGCTTGGCCTCGTCGAGAATGACCGAGTCGAAGCTCACCGGCTTGCCCTTGTCGGACTTGAGGTCGGTGTATTCGTAGCCCCAGTACCACTGGTAGCCCGTCACCTTGATCGTCATGTCCGAGGGCGGGATCACCACCTCCTCGTAGAGCAGGCGGAACGACGGGATCGCCAGCGCCACCAGGATCAGGATCGGCACGACCGTCCAGGCGACCTCGAGGCCGGTGTGGTGGGTGGTGCGCGAGGGCACCGGATTGGCCTTGGCGTTGAACTTCACCATCACCGTGATCAGCAGCGCCAGCACGAACAGCGTGATCGGGATCACGATCCAGAAGGTGAAGGCGGCGAAGGAATGGATGTGTTCGTGCACCAGCGTATTGGCCGGCTGCATGCCGATCTGCCACGGCTCGGCGCGCCCGTCGAGCGCCCAGGCGGGCGTCGCCACGACGGCGGCTGCGGTGGCGAGGCCGGCCGCGAACGACCGGCGCGGAGACGGCGAAACCGACGTCGACTGCATCACGCGACACCCCCTCGTCTCGTCGCCGGGCCGATTCCGCCCCCTCGGCGGGTGATCGGCGCGCGACGTCGTATCCTCCGATGGATCGCGCCGTTTTCCCCCGAGCGCGATCGACCACGCTCGTTCGACGGCTTGGTCTTCGATCGAAACGGTTCGATGTCCGTCTCTAATCGGTTCGTTAGGATGAGCACGGATCGTCCCGTCTGGCAACCGTCCCATCCGGACTTCTCCTTATGCGAAACCGCATGGCGCCGCCTCGCCGGGCCCGCTCACGGAAGCGCCACGATCGCGGGTGAGAAAGCGGAAATCGGCCTATGGCGTCGTTCGCCGACGTCGGGCAACGTGAACGCATGATCGAACGAGCGATTCGCGCGAGGAATTTCCTCGCCGTCGCGAGGAGACGAACGAGATGACCGCGATGTCGCGTGTGGGATCCTTCCGTCGACGCGCCGCCCGGAGCGCCGTCGCTTCGACCGCCGCTGCCCTGACTCTGGCGCTCGCCTGCGCCGGACCGGCCTTCGCTCAGGGTGCGGTCAAATCGTCGCATGGCGATTGGCAGGTCCGTTGCGACACCCCGCCGGGCGCCAAGGCCGAGCAGTGCGCCCTCATCCAGAACGTCACCGCCGAGGATCGGCCCAACGTCGGCCTCTCTGTGATCGTGCTGAAGACCGCCGACAAGAAGCAGAAGATCCTGCGCGTGCTCGCCCCGCTCGGCGTGCTGCTGCCGTCGGGTCTCGGCCTCAAGATCGACCAGACCGACGTCGGCCGCACCCCCTTCGTGCGCTGCCTGCCCAACGGCTGCATCGCCGAGGTGGTGATGGACGACAAGCTGATGGACCAGATGAAGGCCGGCACCAACGCCACCTTCATCGTCTTCCAGACCCCGGAAGAGGGCATCGGCATCCCGATCGCGCTCAAGGGCTTCTCCGAAGGCTTCGACAAGCTGCCGTGAGGCCGCCGGCGCGTCTCGCGCCGCGATGCCGAGCGAATTCGAAGGCGGTGCCGCGAGGTGCCGCCTTTTGTTTGCGAGTGGCGCGAGTCCCGGTAGGGCGACCGCGAGCTCCTTCATGGTGAGGTGCCCGTCGCGGACGGGCCTCGAACCACGACGGAGCGGCCCCCGAGCGCCGAGGGAGGGGACGACGTGGCGAACGCCGCCGTCCCTCGATCATGGTTCGAGGCTCGCTCACGCTCGCACCTCACCATGAAGCCCCCGAGGGGAGCGCCTTTCGCAATGGACGGGGTGCAAACCAGTCGCTCGCGCCCTAGATTGAGGGTTCGACACCGAACCACCGAGGCCGCCCGATGACCGATTCCACCGACCTGCTTGGCCAGTACGGCCTCGATCCCGAGGTCGCCCGCCGCATCACGGCCGGGGCGCTCGACGGGGCCGACGACGGCGAGCTCTATCTCGAATACGTCCAGTCGGAATCGCTCTCCTTCGACAACGGCCGCCTCAAGGGCGCGAGCTTCAACACCTCTCAAGGCTTCGGCCTGCGCGCCGTCACCGGCGAGCTCTCCGGCTTCGCCCATTCCGGCGAGATCTCGGAAGCCGCGCTGAAGCGCGCCGCCGACGCCGTCGGCGCGGTGCGCGGCGGCCGCTCCGGCACTTGGGCGGCGGCGCCCTCCAAGACCAACACCCGGCTCTATTCCGACGCCAATCCGATCGGCGAGCCGAGCTTCGACGAGAAGGTGAAGCTCCTCGCCGAGATCGACGCCTATGCCCGTGGCCGCGACCCGCGCGTGCGTCAGGTCTCCGCCTCGCTCGCCGCCTCGTGGAGCGTCGTCGAGATCCTGCGGCCCGACGGCTACCGCGTCCGCGACGTCCGCCCGCTCGTCCGCCTCAACGTCTCCGTGGTGACCGGGGAGGGCGATCGCCAGGAGGCCGGTTCGCACGGTTTCGGCGGCCGCGAGGGCTTCGCCCGCTTCGTCTCGCCCGACCGCTGGCGCTCCGCCGTCGACGAGGCGCTGCGTCAGTCGCTGGTCAATCTCGACGCCGTCGCCGCGCCCGCCGGCACCTTCGACGTGGTGCTCGGCCCCGGCTGGCCGGCGGTACTGCTGCACGAGGCGATCGGCCACGGCCTCGAGGGCGACTTCAATCGCAAGAAGACCTCCGCCTTCGCGGGGCTCATGGGCAGCCGCGTCGCCGCCCCCGGCGTCACCATCGTCGACGACGGCACGCTCCCCGACCTGCGCGGCTCGCTCTCCTTCGACGACGAGGGCACGCCCACCCAGTGCACCACCCTGATCGAGGACGGCATCCTCGTCGGCTACATGCAGGATCGCCAGAACGCCCGCCTGATGGGCGTCGCGCCGACCGGCAACGGTCGCCGCCAGTCCTACGCCCATGCGCCGCAAGTTCGCATGACGAATACATATATGAAGGCCGGGACGATGGATCCGGCCGAGATCCTGGCCTCGGTGAAGGACGGCATCTACGCAGTCAATTTCGGCGGCGGTCAGGTCGACATCACCTCCGGCAAGTTCGTCTTCGAATGCACCGAGGCCTACCGGATCGAGAACGGCAGGATCGGCCCCGCGGTCAAGGGCGCCATGCTGATCGGCAACGGCGCCGACGCGCTGACGCGGGTCAAGATGATCGGCGACGATCTGAAGCTCGATCCCGGTGTCGGCACTTGCGGCAAGGGCGGCCAGGGCGTGCCGGTCGGCGTCGGACAGCCGACGCTGCGCCTCGACGGGCTCACCGTCGGCGGCACCGAGGCGCGGCGCTGACGTGACATTCGCGCCACGGTGAAACCTTACCGTCGCGTTCGTCGCGCGCCGCCGCGTGCCTCGCCTTTTCCCTGCCACATCGCCTCGCCAGTCTCGGTGCATCGCAACATCGAGACGGCGCGACCCGCGCCCGGCCACCGCCCCGGCGGCCGATCTGGAGAAACCGCATGGCCGTGGACGTCGGCGTCACGACCCTCGCTACGACCGTACCCTTCGCGGCGCCGCTGCTTCTGATCGGCGCGGCGATGGTGATGGTGCCGGTCTTCAAGCGGCTCGGCCTCGGCTCGGTGCTCGGTTATCTGACGGCGGGCGTCCTGATCGGCCCGGCGGCGCTCGGCTTCTTCTCCGATCCGGCCGAGATCATGCATTTCGCCGAACTCGGCATCGTGCTGTTCCTGTTCCTGATCGGCCTGTCGTTGAAGCCGTCGCGCCTGTGGGCGATGCGTCGCGACATCTTCGGCCTCGGGCTCGCCCAGATCGTCGTCACCGCCGCCGCCATCACCTTCTTCGGCATCCAATTGTTCGATCTGCCGTGGAAGGGCGCGCTGGTCGCCGGCGTCGGCCTCGCGCTCTCCTCGACCGCGCTGGTGATGCAGATGCTCGAGGAGAAGGGCGAGACCCAGAGCCTGTTCGGGCGCAAGGCCTTCGCCATCCTTCTGATGCAGGATCTCGCCATCGTGCCCCTGCTGGCCCTGTTGCCGCTCCTCTCGCCGCAGCCGGTCCATGGCGGACCGAGCCTCGGCGTCGCCGTCGCCGAGGTGGTCGGGGCGGTCGCGGTGGTGGTCGGCGTCGGGCGCTGGCTGCTCAATCCGCTCTTCCGCCTCCTCGCCGCCTCCGGCGCCCGCGAGATCATGACCGCCGCCGCGCTCTTCGTGGTGATCGGCGCGGCGAGCCTCGTCTCGCTGGTCGGCCTCTCGATGGCGACGGGTGCCTTCCTCGCCGGGGTGATGCTGGCGGAATCGAACTTCCGCAATCAGCTCCAGGTCGACATCGAACCGTTCCGAGGGCTCCTTCTCGGCCTCTTCTTCATGTCGGTCGGGATGACCATCGACCTGAAGGTGGTCGCCGAATATTGGGATCAGATGTTGGAGGGTCTGATCGCGCTGGTGATCGTCAAGGTCCTGGCGCTGTGGCTCGTCGCCCGCCTCGCCCGCATCCCCCATGCCGATGCCGTCCGCGTCGCCTTCTTCCTCGCCCAGGGCGGTGAATTCGGCTTCGTGCTCTATTCGGCGGCGGTCGGGTCCGGCGCCATGCCGGCGGTGCTCGGCTCGGTGCTGATCACCGTGGTGACGCTGTCGATGGCGCTGACCCCGCTGGTGGTCGCCGCCGTGCCGCTGTTCCTGCCCAAGAAGCCGGAGAAGAAGATCGAGGAGGACTATTCCGACGCCACCGGCTCGGTGGTCCTGATCGGCTTCGGCCGCTTCGGCCAGATCCTCAGCCAGCTCCTGCTCGCCGAGGGGATCGATCTGACCATCATCGACAAGGACCCGTCGATGATCCGCTCCGCCGGCCGCTTCGGCTTCCGCATCTTCTACGGCGACGGCACCCGCCTCGACGTGTTGCGCTCGGTCGGCGCCGACCGCGCCAAGGTCGTGGTGGTGGCGACCGAACAGACGGCGGTGACTAACCGCATCGTCGAGCTGGTCAAGGCCGAGTTCCCGCTCGCCAAGGTCTTCGCCCGCGCCTTCGACCGCGCCCATGCCCTGACGCTGCTCGACCGCAACGTCGACTTCCAGGTCCGCGAGACCTACGAATCGGCGATCCTCGCCGGCCGTGAGACGCTGCTCGCCCTCGGCCTCGACGCCGAACGCGCCCGCACCATCGAGGAGGACGTCCGCCGCCGCGATCTCGCCCGCCTCGCGCTCGAGCAGACCGACGGCCCGACCGCCGGCGCGGCGCTGATGCACGCGCGCACGCCGCCGCGTCCCGAGCCCCTCAATCCGCCGCGCCGCACCGCCCGCCCGCTCTCCGACGCGACCGAGGAGGTCGCCCACGAGGAGCCGGAGCCGGCCACCGCGAGTGGTATTTGAGCAACAGGTCGAGAATTATGCGACAGGGTGAAGGTCGAGCGAATCGTCTTGGATTCGAAGGGGATTCTTTCTCCGACCCGACGTGCTAGTCTCCGATTCGCAACTCTTTCCAGGGGGACTACCCAATGAAGACCGTTCGTATCGTCGTTCTCGCCCTCGTCGCCGCCGCCGGCCTCTCCGTCGCCGGTTGCGCCAAGGCCCCGGCTCCGGCCCCGGCCGTCGTCAAGGGCTGATCGTTCGCGGCGAGGCGCGTTCCGGGGCCTCCCGGCGCGCCTTCGACCACGACGTCGCCTGACGGAAGATTTCGTCTTCCCGAAACGGTGCCGACGGTGACGTCGGCGCCGTTTTTTTGCGTTTTCGCCCATGCCCTCGATCGTGTAAGACATGTCGGGAGGCGGCCGGAGCCGTCTCCTGCGAGGATCCACACACGCTCATGAACCGTTTCGAAAATCCGCGCCGTGGCGGCGAAGCCCAGATTCGCTATCTCGACGGCGACTTCCAGATCCTGGCCAACGGCAGCCACGTCACCTGCGCGGTGACCGGCGCCGTGATTCCGCTCGACGAGCTGCGCTACTGGAGCGTCGAGCGTCAGGAGGCCTATGTCGACGCCGAGGCGTCGCTGCGCCGCCATCTCCAGGTCAACGGACGCGGCTGACCCGTCCCGCGCCGCGCCTCGGCCCGGACGTCCCGCTCACGCCGGGCGTCGGTCGAGGCCGGCCATCGTCGCGCCGATCAGACGCACCAGCCCCTCGCCGTCGTCGAAGACGAGGGCGACGTCGAGCACTCGGGCGCCGCGCGCCAGCCGCGCGATCGGGCCGTCGGGAGCGTCGAGCCTAGCCGCGTCCTTGGCGGTGGTGACGAGATCGGCGTCGGCCGCCGCCGCCCGCTTCAGGAGATCGGCGGCCTCTCCGGCCGTATAGGGGTGGTGATCGGCGAAGGCGACGAAGTCGACCACCTGCGCGCCGCAGGCCGCGAGCGTCGCCGCGAATTTCCCCGGCCGTCCGATTCCGGCGAAGGCCACCACCCGGCGCCCGGCGACCTGCTCGGGATCGAGCGGCGCGAGGCGCGCGTCGAACACCGGCAGCCCGCGCGCGGCGGCGGTCTCGATCAGCGCGAGGGTCGAGGGATGCGTGCCCTCGCCACTGTCGACGATCACCAGCGCGTCGGCGCGCTCGATCTGGATCGCCAGCGGCGCCCGCAACGGCCCGGCCGGCATGACCCGCCCGTTGCCGAGGCCCGAGGCCCGATCGACCACCACCAGCGACAGATCCTTGGCGAGGCGCGGGTTCTGGAACCCGTCGTCGAGCAGCACCAGATGGGCGCCGAGCCGCTCGGCGAGACGCGCGCCGGCGAGCCGGTCGCGGGAGACGATGGTGGTGGCGAGCCGGGCGTGCAGCAGCGCCTCGTCGCCGGCGTCGCGGGCACCGTGGTGGGCGAGATCGACCACCACCGGCCCCTCGAGCCGGCCGCCGTAGCCGCGCGTCACCACCATCGGCGTGAGCCCGCCCGCCCGCGCCATGCGGACCAGCGCCCCGACCGTCGGGGTCTTGCCGGCGCCGCCGACGGTGAAGTTGCCGACCGCGATCACCGGGATCGCCACCCGCCCGATCGGCGCGCGCCGCATCCGCGCGCCCGTCACCAGACCGTAGAGGCGGCCGAAGGGCGACAGGATCCGTGTCGCGCCGCAATCCTCGGCCCAGATCCGTGCCACCCAGCGGTTCATCCGTGTCGTCCTGTGTCTCGGGCGCGCTCGAGATGGGGCGCGAGCGCGGCGATGGTCCGGTCGAGCGCCCCGACCGAGGCCTCGACCACGTCGCGTGCCGCCCGGATCGAAGCCGCGCGACGCGGCCCGTCGTCGGAGAGCGCCACCACCTCGCGCGCGAGGCTCTCGGCGTCGGCGATCGCCGTGGCGCCGCCGCGCGCATCGAGATCGCGGTAGATCTCGGCGAAATTGTGGGTCGAGGGCCCATGCAGGACGGCGACGTCGAGACGCGCCGGCTCGATCGGGTTCTGTCCACCGCGCGGACTGATCGATCCACCGACGAAGGCGATCGGCGCCAGCCGGTAGACCAGGCCCATCTCGCCGATCGTGTCGGCTAGATAGACGTCGGTGCGCGGCCCCGGCATCTCGCCACGCGAACGCGAGGCGACGACCAGCCCCAATTCGGCGAAATCGGCGCGCAGCGCGTCGCCGCGCTCGGGGTGGCGCGGCGCGATCACCGTGAGGAGATCCGGCATGTGCGCCCGCGCGGCGCGATGGGCCTCGATCGCCACCGCCTCCTCGCCCGGATGGGTCGAGGCCGCGAGCCAGGTGCGGCGCTCGCCGATCGCGCGCCGCAGCGCGGCGAGGGCCTGCGGATCGTGGCCGAGCGGCGCCCCGTCGAACTTCAGATTGCCGGTGACCGCGACCGCGCCGACGCCGAGCGCGGCGAGCCTCTCGCCGTCGGCCGGCGCCTGCGCCAGGGCGGCGGTGAAGCGGCCGAAGAGCGCGCGCGGCAGCCCGTCGAGCCGCCGCCAGCGGGCGAAGGAGCCCTCCGACATGCGGGCGTTGACCAGCACCAGCGGGACGGCGCGCCGGCTCACCCGGTCGATCGTGGTCGGCCAGATCTCCGATTCCACGAAGAGCGCCAGCCCCGGCCGCCAATGATCGAGGAACCGATCGAGGAAGGGCGCCACGTCGAGCGGTACGTATTGGTGGAAGGCACCCGCCGGCAGCCGCTCGGCGGCGATCCGCGCCGAGGTCACCGTGCCGGTGGTCAGGAGAACGGCGAAGCCCGCCGCCGTCAGCCGCTCGATCAGCGCCAGCACCGAGTTGGTCTCGCCGACGCTCGCCGCGTGGACCCACACCAGCGGGCCGTCGGGACGGGGCAGGCGCGGCCGGCCGAGCCGTTCGTGCCGTCGCGCCGGATCCTCCTTGCCGCGCCGGGTCCGCCGCTCGAGCACGATCGAGAGGCCCGGCGCCAGCACGCGGCCGACCCCCCGCCAGACGGCCAGGGCGAGTTCGCCGAGGACGTCACCCATCGCGGCCCCCGGCGCGTTCGTAGGCCTGGGCGAGCAGACGGTTCAAGGTGGTCTCGAGCTCCAGACGCTTCGCCTCGATCATCGCCTCGTCGGCATCGGCGGGCACCTCGATCGGATCGGCGAAGACGGTGACGAAGCGGCCGAACGGCAGATTGAACGCCGCCCGATCCCACGACCGCGTCATGCGCCGGCGCCGCGAGGTCACGGCGGCGAAGGGCAGGATCGGAACGCCGGAGCGCCGCGCCATCTGGATGATGCCCTCGCCCGCCACCTTGGCGGTCTTGGGCACGTCGGCGGTGATCATCACCGCCTTGCCGGCCTGGAGTGCCTTCAGCACCTCGACGAAGCCGCGCACGCCGCCGCGTCGCGAAACTTCCTCGCCGCTGCGTCCCCCCGAGGCGCGAATGGTCGCCGCCCCGAGCTTCTCCGCGACCATGGCGTTGAGCTCGCCGTCGCGCGAGCGCGAGATCATGGCCGTCGGCCGCCAAGCCGGGGAGGGCACCACGAAGGGCACCATGAAATGCTCGCCGTGCCAGGTGGTGACGATCAGCGGGCGCGGCCCCCGGAGCCCCTCGATGAAGCCGGCCGGCTCGACGATCTTGCGGCAGGTCGCGTGGACGAGCCGGAAATAGGCCGCCAGCAGCGTCGCCGCGACCTTTCGAAATCCGGATGTCGCCACCAGTTTCTTCAGCATGTGCCGGCTCCGAACGCGCCCGCGCGGCCTCCCGCCGGCGCCGGGCGCGGGCGGATCGAACGGCGGGAGTGAGAACGCCGGAACCTCGCGGCGGCGGCGACCGTCACCGTGTCTGCGGCGGAAATCATCGTGGAAGATCGTCCTCGATTGCTGTCGAGGACGCTTCTTAGCGCCGAAACGAGGCGCCGTCACCCTCGCGCGGGCCGACGGATCGAGACGGCGGCGAGATGCCTCGGGCGCCGTCCGCCTAGGCCTCGCCCTCCGCGCGCATCCCGCGAGGGCACGCCCCGCGAGGGGCTCAGTCGTGGCCGTGCGCCGGATCGAGCAGCCGATGCAGGTGCACGATGAAATACCGCATGTGCGCGTTGTCGACGGTCGACTGCGCCTTCGACTTCCACGCCGCCTTGGCGCTCTCGTAGTCGGGGTAGAGGCCGACCAGATCGACCTTGGAGAGATCGCGGAACTCGGTTCCGCTCAGATCCTCGAGTTCGCCGCCGAGGACGAGGTGGGGCAGCTGCGGCTTCTTGGATGTCGCGGTCATGTCGATCTACCGAACCGAGGGGGTGAAACCGATGTCGGTCGCGAGGAGGCGCTCGGTCGCCTCATCCGATCAGACGGGCGAGGAGCGATCTCGCCGCGTCGTAGACACCGGGTGTGGCGGCGACCAGAGCCTCGTGGCGCGGCTCGACCTTGTTGTACAGCAACGGCGCACCGCTCGGGTTGGTGAACCGGCCGCCGGCTTCATGCACCAAGAGATCGGCGGCGGCAAGATCCCAATCGTGGGCATTGCCCGTTCCATAGGCGACGTCGAGCCGGTCGTCCGCGACCAGCGCGATCCGGAGCGCCAGCGACGGCACCGCCCGCTTCTGGGCGAAGTTCTGTTCGGCGATCTCTCGTCGTTCCAGATACTTGTAGGGTGCGCCGAGGCGCGCGCCGGCGAGCCGGGTGCGGTCCGAGACCATCAGCCGATTGCCCGCGCAATGAGCACCACCCCCGGAGGAGGCGGTCATCAGCCTGCCCGTCGCCGGTTGATGGAGCGCCGCGACGATCGGGCGGCCGGCCTGGACGACGGCGATCGACACCGTCCATTCGATCTCGCCGCGCAGGAAGGCGCGGGTGCCGTCGATCGGATCGACCACGAAGACGCGCTCCCGGCCGAGCCGCTCCGGCCCGTCGGCGGTCTCCTCGGAGAGCCAGCCGTAGCCGGGCCGCGCCGCCGTCAGGCGTTCCGAGAGCAGCCGGTCGACGGCGAGGTCGGCCTCGCTGACCGGCGAGCCGCCGCTCTTCTGCCAGACCGAGGGATCGTGGCGGAACCACCGCATCGCCTCCTCGCCGGCGGCGAGCGCGGCGGCGGCGATCAGGGCGAGGTCTTCGGCGAGTTCCGGCTCAACGCCCGGCAATGGTCAGACCCTCGATCATCAGGCTCGGCGAGGCGATGGAGAAACGATATTCCAGATCGTCGGCGGCGACGAGGCGGGCGTACATGTCCTTCAGATTGCCGGCGACGGTGATCTCGCTGACGGGGTAGAGGATCTCCCCCTTCTCGATCCAGAAGCCCGAGGCGCCGCGCGAATAGTCGCCCGTGATGCCGTTGACGCCCGAGCCGATCATGTCGGTGACGAGCAGGCCCCGATCGATCGAGGCGATCAGATCCTCCCGGCGCGCGGTCCCGGCGAGGAGCGTCACGTTGGTGGAGCCCGGCGACGGCGACCCGGTGCCGCGCGAGGCGCGTCCGTTGGAGGCCATGCCCAGTTCGCGCCCCGTCGCCCCGTCGAGGAGCCAGGTGGTGAGCACGCCGTCCTCGACGAGGTTCAGCACCGGACCGGCCACGCCCTCGCCGTCGAAGGGACGCGAGGAGAGCCCGCGCGGCCGGCGCGGATCGTCGACGATGGTGATGCCCGGCGCGAACACCGGCTTGCCGAGGCTGTCCTTGAGGAACGAGGTCTTGCGGGCGATCGCCGCGCCGTTGATCGCCCCGACCAGATGGCCGACGAGGCCGGTCGCCGCGCGCGGCTCCCAGATCACCGTCGCGGTGCCGGTGTCGACCTGACGCGGGTTCAGCCGCGCCACCGCCCGTTCGCCGGCGCGCCGGCCGATCGTCTCGGCCGGATCGAGGTCGCCGCCGAAGATCTTGGAGGAGGCGTCCCAGTCGCGCTGCATGCCGGTGCCGCTGCCCGCCAGCGCCGAGACCGAGAGCGAATGCCCGGTCCTCAGCCACGCGCCGGCAAAGCCGTGCGAGGTGACCAGTACCAGCCCGCCCAGCGACCACGAGGCGGAGGCGCCGCCGGAATTGGTGACGCCCGAGACCGCCCGCGCCGCGTCCTCGCAGGCGAGCGCGCGCGCCGTCAGCTCGGCCGCGTCCGGGGTCGAGGGATCGACCAGATCGAGCTCGGCGAAGGAACGGGCGAGCCGCTCCTCCTCGATGAGATCCGCCCACGGGTCTTCCGGGGCCGCCTTGGCCATGGCGACGGCCCGTTCGGCGAGCGCCGCGGGATCGGAGAAGGCATTGGCCGAGACCGTGGCGTGGCGCCGGCCGACGAAGACGCGCAGGCCGAAGTCGTCGCCCTCGGCGCGCTCGCTGTCCTCGACCTCGCCGAGCCGCACGCCCACCGAGAGCGAGACGCCGCGCACCGCCACCGCGTCGGCCTTGTCGGCGCCGGCCTTGCGGGCCGCCTCGACGAGACGATGGGCGGCGGCCTCCAGGGTGGACTGATCGAGCACGTCGGTCATGAAGCGGTCCTTGCGTTGGGGCGATCGGCGCCGTCGTGTTCCGGTTTAGGCCGCCCGGCCGCCCCCGACAAGACCGGCGCGGGACGGTCGAGACTTCGATCGATCGAATTGTCGCGATCGTGGTCATGCCTCGATAACCCTATGCGGATCAACCCATTTTCAACCAGGTTTCTTAAGCCGGTCCTGGGTGGTGGCGAGTCATTCTCCCAGTCGACAGCGAGGTCTTCATCAGAAGAACGAAAGACCCGCAGGAGGCTATAGTGAGGCATCGAGCAACGATGACCTCGAGCGCCGGCATGGATGCCGCCGTTCGAGCGTTCGAACCCGTGCGTCTGGACCCGGCGGCGCTGCCGCATCGGTTCCGTTACGACACCGGCGTCGATCCGCGCACCGGCCGCCCGATGGGCGAGGCCGCCGTCGTCCTCGACGGCACGATGGTGCAGGTCTGCCGCCGCCTGCCGTCGGGCATTCCGATGGCGATGCGTCTGCCGATGGCGGCCTTCGAGGGCGTGGCGGTGCGCATGTCCGACGATCCGTCCGATCCCGACGGCGAGGGTCTGGTGATCCTCGAGCTGCTCCATCGCGACCCGCATCTGTCGCTGCCGCTCTCCGTCGCCCGCGATCTCGACGACGTCGTCGCCGATTGGAAGGCCTGGGCGCGGGTGTTGATGCTGCCGAAGCTCCTGGTGGAGACCGACGGCTCCTGGCGTTCGCTCGAGACCCGTCTCGGTGCGGTCGAGGTGGCTCCGGTCAAGCCGCGCCGGCGGCGTTCGATCCTCGCCGGCCGCCGTCCCCGCTTCCTCACCCGCCGCAAGGTGGGCGTGCGCGGCCGTGACACGGTCGTCATCGAAAAATGCGAGATCTTCGGTCGCGAATGATCGAAGGGTGAAACGACGTTCCCCCCTGATCTGGCCCCGACGCTCGACCCGGCGTGCGGGGCCTTCTTCTGAGCGGCGGTCGCTTCAGAAGAGATGCCGGAGCCCGTCGGCGACGAGGCCGGCGAAGAGGATCCAACCGGCGTCGCGATTGGACCGGAAGAGGCTCAGGCAGAGATCGGGATCGTCGATGTCGACGCGCCACACCTGCCAGCCGAGATGCCCGGCGAAGCCGGCGAGGCCGAGGAACGCGATGGGCGCGACCCCGGTCGCGACCAGCGCCGCGCCGAAGAGCATCACCGTCAGCCCGTAGAGCCCGATCAGCCAGACCCGCGTCCGTTCGCCGAAGAGCCGGGCGGTGGAGCGCACGCCGACGATGGCGTCGTCCTCCTTGTCCTGATGGGCGTAGATCGTGTCGTAGCCGATCGTCCAGGCGATGGCGCCGAGATAGAGCAGCACCGGCGCGAGCGCCAATTCGCCGCGCGCCGCGCCCCAGCCCATCAGCGCCCCCCACGAGAAGGCCATTCCGAGGAAGGCCTGCGGCCAGTCGGTGTAGCGCTTCATGAAGGGATAGATCGCCACCACGCCGAGCGAGAGGAACCCGAGCACGATCGCGAAACCGCCGAGCTGCAGCAGCACCATGAGGCCGACGAAGGCCTGGAGCGCCAGGAACGCCTGCGCCTGCCGCACGCTGACCTGACCGGAGGGGATCGGCCGCGACCGCGTCCGCGCCACCTTGTCGTCGATCTCGCGATCGACCAGATCGTTCCAGGTGCAGCCCGCCCCGCGCATCGCCACCGCGCCGATCAGGAACAGCACGAGATGCCACGGGTTCGGCCACGCCCGCCCGGCGCCGTCGGCCGCGAGCGCCGCCGACCACCAGCACGGCCACAAGAGCAGCCACCAGCCGATCGGCCGTTCCCAGCGGGCGAGCCGCGCATAGGGGCGCATCCACACCGGCAGGATCGTGTCGGCCCAATGTCCGCGCACGGCGTCGGCGACGATGCCGGAGGCGGAAGGGGAGGAGAGGGGGTCGGTCATGCTGTCGGTTCCGGCGGTCGGGCGCCCCTCGGCGGAGGGGATCCCCCGAGGTGAACCCGAACGCCGGCGAGGTCAAGTCGGCGGGAGAGGGATGCGCCATGCGCGGGGCACGTTCGAGCATCATCCCGAAGCGCACGTCGTGCCCCCCCTTCTCCCCCCGTGGGAGAAGGGGGCGCGGAGCGCCGGATGAGGGGACGCGCGCGGCAGCGCGCAACCGCGATCGATCGCCGGCCTCGTGTCGAGAGGACCCGCCGAGACCCCTCATCCGCCCTTCGGGCACCTTCTCCCGCAGGGGGAGAAGGGAAGGGGCGCCGCCGCGATCCCGCTCGCGTGAGCGCCCTCGGTGGCATCGGCCACGGCGGGTCCGCGCGCCCACGCCCTTTGTCCATCCCTCTCGACTCGGCCCCCGCCCGGCTGCTAGATCCCGCGCGGACGGCGGACGCGCGAAGGGAGAGACCCATGAAGGTTCTGTTGATCGGTTCGGGTGGTCGCGAGGATGCGCTCGCCCATGCGCTCGCCCGTTCGCCGCGCCTGACGCAGCTCTTCGCCGCCCCCGGCAATCCCGGCATCGCGAAGGTCGCGACCTGCGTCGCCCTCGACGTCGCCGATCACGCCGCCGTCGTCGCCTTCTGCCGGCTGATGGGGGTCGAATTCGTGGTGGTCGGTCCGGAAGGGCCGCTCGTCGCCGGCATCGTCGACGATCTCGCGGCGGCCGGCATCGCCGCCTTCGGCCCGTCGAGGCTCGCCGCCCGGCTCGAGGGCTCCAAGGGCTTCACCAAGGACATCTGCGCCAAATACGACATCCCGACCGCCGCCTACGGCCGCTTCGGCGATCTCGCCAGCGCGCGCGCCTATCTGGGCCGCGTCGGCGCGCCGATCGTCGTCAAGGCCGACGGTCTCGCCGCCGGCAAGGGCGTCACCGTGGCCATGACCATGGAAGAGGCGGAAGCCGCCCTCGCCGACTGCTTCGGCGGCGCCTTCGGCACGGCCGGGGCCGAGGTGGTGATCGAGGCCTTCCTCGACGGCGAGGAGGCGAGCTTCTTCGCGCTGTGCGACGGCGAGACCGCGCTCGCCTTCGCCTCCGCCCAGGACCACAAGCGCGTCGGCGACGGCGACACCGGCCCCAACACCGGCGGCATGGGCGCCTATTCGCCCGCGCCCGTGATGACGCCGGAGATGTCCGAGCGCGTCATGGCCGAGATCGTCCGCCCGACCGTCAAGGCGATGATCGCCGAAGGTTGCCCCTTCACCGGCGTCTTCTTCGCCGGGTTGATGATCGGCGCCGACGGGCCGCAGCTCATCGAATACAACACCCGCTTCGGCGATCCCGAGACCCAGGTGATGCTCGAACGCCTCGACGGCGACCTGCTCGACCTGCTTCTCGCCACCGCTCGGGGGACCCTCGCGGAAAAGACCGTGACGCTCTCCCCCGACACCGCGCTGACCGTGGTGATGGCGGCGAACGGCTATCCCGGCAGCGTCGAGAAGGGATCCGAGATCCGGGGCATCGAGAAGGCCGAGGCGCTTCCCGGCGTCACCGTCTTCCACGCCGGCACCAGGGCCGACGGCGGCCGGATCCTGGCGAACGGCGGCCGCGTTCTGAACGTCACGGCGCGCGGCGCCTCGGTGACCGAGGCCCAGGCCCGCGCCTATGCCGGCGTCGCGGCGATCGACTGGCCGCAAGGTTTCTGCCGCAGCGACATCGGTTGGCGGGCGGTGGCGCGCGAAAAGGACGCGTGAGCGGGAACCGAAGCGGACCGAACGGCGTCCTTCCATCACCTCTCGTCCATGGCGCGTGAACGGCATAGGCTGGGGGTCGATGGAGGACACGCCATGGAACTCGCCGATCTCTTTCCCGGTTTCGAGGCGCACACGATCGACGTCGGCGAGGTGAAGCTCTTCGCCCGCGTCGGCGGTCGCGAGGATGCCCCGCCGCTCCTCTGCCTGCACGGCTTTCCCGAGACCCATGTGATGTGGGCGAAGATCGCGCCGGAGCTCGCCGAGAGCTTCCGCGTCGTCCTGCCGGATCTGCGCGGTTACGGCTGGTCGTCGGTCGCGCCGATCGAGCCCGACCATGCCCAGATGTCGAAACGCGTCATGGCGAAGGACGTGATCGCCCTGATGGACGAACTCGGCCACGCCCGCTTCGCGCTGATGGGCCACGATCGCGGCGCCCGCGTCGGCTACCGCCTCGCCCTCGATCACCCGGGCGTCCTCACCCGCCTCGCGCTCCTCGACATCGTGCCGACGCTCGCCATGTGGCGGGCGATCGAGGCGGGCATCGACCTCGCCCCCCATTGGAAGAGCCTCGCCGCCCCGGCGCCGGGACCGGAGATCGAGATCGGCCGCGACGCCTCCGCCTGGCTGCACGAGACGCTGGTGAACTGGACCCGGGCGAAGGACACGCACGTCTTCGGAGCGAAGGCGCTCGCCCATTACCACGCCTTCTTCACGGTGCCGGAACGGCTCGCCGCGACCTGCGAGGACTACCGCGCCGGCGCCACCCTCGACCGCGCCGCCGACGAGGCCGATCTCGCCGCCGGCCGCCGCATCGACGTGCCGACCCGGGTGGTCTGGGGCGCGGGCGGCTTTCCGGCCAAGACCGGGATCTCGCCGCTCGATGCCTGGGCGCCCTTCATGGCCGATCGCGCGCTGCTCTCCGGCGAGGCCGTCTCGGGCGGACATTTCCTGCCGGAGGAGGCGCCGGAGGAGACGTTGGCGGCGGTTCTGCCGTTTCTTCTCGCCGGGTGATCTTTTCCCTCGCCGACGATGCCCCCATCTGTCGACGGGGAAAGGACGACGTCATGCAGGATGTGAAGACGCTCCCTCGGATCGGTCTGGTGCTCGGCGGCGGCGGCGCGCGCGGCATCGCCCATGTCGCCGTGCTCGAGGCGCTCGACGAGATGGGGGTGGTGCCCTCGGCGATCGCCGGCACCTCGATCGGCGCGATCTACGGCGCGGCGCGGGCCGGCGGCCTCTCCGGCGCCGAGCTGCGCGCCCGCACGCTCGACAGTTTCGCCAATGGCACCGCCGCCCTCGCCAAATTGTGGACGCTGCGCCCGAAGAAGCTCGGCGATCTCCTCGGTGGCGGCTTCGGCCTCGGCCAGATCGCGCCGGATCGCATCCTCGAGATCTTCGCCGCCGATGCCTTCCCGGCGACCTTCGACGACTGTCCCATTCCCCTGGCGGTGGTCGCCACCGACTATTACGGCGGCTGTGAAGCGGTCTTGACCAAGGGGCCGTTGCGCCGCGCGGTCGCCGCCTCGATCGCCCTGCCGACGATCTTCAAGCCGGTGGTGATCGACGGCCGCGTCCTGCTCGACGGCGGCATCATGAACCCGGTGCCGGTCGACGCGCTGCCGGTCGAGGTCGACGTCGTCGTCGCCGTCGACGTGGTGTCCTTCCCCGAGCCGGCCGACGGCAAGGTCGCGCCCGGCGCGCTCCAGGCGGTCTTCGGCGCCTCGCAACTGATGCAGCAGCAGATCGCGGCCTTCAAATTCGAGGCCCGCCGCCCCGATCTCCTGATCCGCCCGCCGGTCAACGACGTGCGGATGCTGGATTTTCTCGCCGCCGAAAAGGTCCTGGCGGCGGCCGAGCCGACCAAGGACGAGGTCAAGCGCCGCCTGGGGCGTCTGCTCGAGGCGTGGTGATCCCGGGCGGCGCGGCCCCTTTCGGCGGGCTCGCGCGGCCGGACCCTCACCGCGACAGCCGCAGATGCTCGATCCACTTGTCGAAGAGGGAGGTCAGGCCGCTCTCGATCTCGCCGGTGGAGTTGGCCGACATGAAGTAGCCGGTGGAGGCGCAGTCGGCGAGCGCATAGGGCAGGTAGTCGCGCCGCTTGATCGACGACGACACGCCCGCGTCGAGCGAACCCCAGCTCGACGGCATGGTGGATCCGACGGTCGCCTCGTAGCCCCAGTCGCCGGCGATGGCGAGATATTCGGTGTAGAGCACGCCGAAGGTCACGCCGTTCGCCTTGATCGGGGTGCAGTTGTTGGGCTTGTTCGGCGCCACCTTGGGCCAGGTCGAGGAGCCGCCCAGTACCCACGAGCGATAGGACTGCACGCCGTCGGTGACCATCAGCACCAGCTTCAGCGGCGAGGAGGCGCTGGAGCCGTCGCCGGCCGTGCCCATGATCGACTTCATCGTCTTCAGCGACGTGTCGAAATAGGTGCCGTCGACGCCGAGCTGCGAGGCTGCCCCCGAGAGCGCCGCGGTCGCCTTGCTCGTGTCGAAGGTCAGATCCTGCGCCTTGGTCGCGTCCTTGTTGAAGTAATAGACGCCGACCTTGATCCGCTCGTGATTGGGATCGACGTCGTCGATCATCGCGATGACCTTCTTGGCGGCGGAGTTCATGACGTCGCGGCGCAGCGTCACGCCGAGCACCTGGGAGACGTCGAAGGTGTTGTTGTAGGACTTGCCGGCGATCACGTAGGGCCCGCCTTCGGCGACGTGGCAGGCGAAGACGCAATTGGCCGCGATCTTCATCGTGGTCTGGCCCGAGGTCGTCGCCGCGAGCCCCATCGAGGCGGAATTGTCGAGCAGCAGATAGACGTTCATGTAGGGCCGGTTCGGCGCCACCGCCGCCGAGACGATGGTGGCGTTGAACGTGTCGATCCCCGCGAGCGCCCCGAACGAGGTCGGCACCGAGAGGGTCGCGGTGGTCGAGACCTTGAGCGCGGAGCGGTCGATCGTCACCGTGTCGATCGCCAGCGTGCCGAAGCCGACGCCGTAGGTCTGGGCGCTCCAGTCCTTCACCGCCTGGGTGATCTGGGCGTCGGTCTTGGTGGAGAGCGCGTTGGCGCCCATCAGCGTGGCGCCGTCGACCACGTTCTGAACCTCCGAGCGGGCCTTGACGAGGCGCGCGTAGTCGATGCCGGTGCCGACCGCCAGGACCAGCGGGACCAGGGCGAGCGCCAGGATCATCGCGACGTTGCCGCCTTCGGACCGCGGGAGACGCGCGCCCGCGCCCATGAGGGCGTGACGCAGGCGGGCGGGGAGGGAGGAACGACGCTGAGACATGAGTGGGTTCCGGTGCGCGCGCCGATCGGTCGGCTCGCCCGCAGTCTCGCGCGCCGACGTTGAGATTCCGTTTCGCGGTGCAATGAAACCCGGCCCGATCGGGCGATTCTCTCGCGGCGGAAGGCCAGTCGAACCCGGCGACGGGCGTGTTGCCGGATCGTATTCGCGGGTCACCTCTTCTTGCGGAAGAAGGTCTTGAGCAGATCGCCGGCGGCGACTGCGCTCAGTCCCGAATAGACGTCGGGCACATGATGACACGTCGGCGACGAATAGAGTCGAACGCCGCTTTCGACCGCGCCGCCCTTGGGGTCGCTCGCGCCGTAGTAGAGACGGCGGATTCGGGCGAAGGAGATGGCGCCGGCGCACATCGGGCAGGGTTCGAGCGTCACCCACAGGTCGCAGTCGATCAGCCGGTCCGAACCGAGGACCCGCCCGGCGGCGCGGATCGCCTCGATTTCCGCATGCGCGGTCGGGTCGCTCGTCTCCACCGTGCGATTGTGGCCGCGCGCGATCACCACGCCGTCCCGCACCACCACCGCGCCCACCGGAACCTCGTCGGCGTCGGCCGCCGCGCGCGCCTCGGCGAGCGCCTCCGGCATGAAGGAGAGATAAGGGCGATCGGACACGGCGACGGGCCTCGTGGATGCGTGACGGATCCGCGCGGATTCGCGCGATTGTCACCCTCCACCGCTTACATGTCCGAGCGCTTTCGTCTAGTAAGGCGCCATGACCAAGACACACGATACCGACGGCGCGCCGGAGACGAGCGCGAAAGGCGGCGACGCCGACACCAGGGACAACGGCGAGCGCGTCGCCAAGGTGCTGGCCCGCGCCGGCCTGTGCTCGCGCCGCGAGGCCGAGGAGTGGATCGTCGCCGGCCGCGTCGCCGTCGACGGCAAGGTGCTGGAGACCCCGGCCTTCACCGTCGGCCCGAACAATCGCGTCACCGTCGACGGCAAGCCGCTGCCGGTGAAGGAGCGCACGCGCCTGTGGCTGTTCCACAAGCCGCGCGGCCTCGTCACCACCAATCAGGATCCCGAAGGCCGTCCGACCGTCTTCTCGGTCCTGCCGGAGGACATGCCGCGCGTCGTCACCGTCGGCCGGCTCGACATCAACACCGAGGGCCTGCTGCTCCTGACCAACGACGGCGGCGTCGCGCGCGTGCTGGAACTGCCGGCGACCGGCTGGCTCCGCCGCTACCGCGTCCGCGCCTACGGGGCGGTCGAGGAGGCCACCCTGAAGGAGCTCGAGCACGGCGTGTCGCTCGACGGCGTCGACTACGGCCCGATCGAGGCCGCCATCGAGCGCGTCCAGGGGCACAACACCTGGCTCGTCCTCGGCCTGCGCGAGGGCAAGAACCGCGAAGTCAAGCGCGTGCTGGCGAGCCTCGGCCTCGAGGTCAATCGCCTCATCCGCATCTCCTTCGGTCCGTTCCAGCTCGCCGACCTCGAGGAGGGTGAGATCCGCGAGATTCGCGGCCGCGTCCTGCGCGATCAGTTGGGCAAGCGTCTGGTCGCCGAATCCGGCGCCGATTTCGACGCCCCGCTGATCCACCACATGCAGGGCGACACCGACGAGGACGAGGGCCGCAAGCGCAAGGTCCGCGCCGTCGGCACCGAGGAGGCGCCGCGCGGCCGCACCCGCCCGCCGCGCACCGCGATGGAATTCATCGGCACCGGCGAGAAGCGCGGTCCCGCCCGCGACGAACGCGGTGCCCGCGAGGGACGCGGCGAACGGCCCCATCGCTCGGAAGGGTTCCGTGGCCGCCCCGAGGGCGGCGAGGGGCGTCCGCAGAAGTGGCGCTCCGAAGGCTTCCGGGGCCGCGCCGAGGGCGGCGAGGGCCGCCCGAACAAGCCGCGTTCGGAGGGCTTCCGTGGCCGGCCCGACGGCGAGCGTCCGCGCTCGGAAGGGTTCCGTGGCCGTCCCGAGACCGATCGTCCGCGCTCGGAAGGGGACCGCGGCCGTCCGGAGACCGATCGTCCGCGTGGCGAAGGCTTCCGCGACCGTCCGCGCAGTGGCGAGAGCTTCCAGACCCGCAAGCCGCGTGAGCGCGGCGAGGAGGGGCGCGGCTTCGCCGGCGACCGTCCCCGCTCGGAAGGCTACATCGGCCGCGACGGTTACAAGTCGGCCGGCTTCCGTGGCCGTCCCGACGGCGAGCGTCCGCGCTCCGAAGGCTTCCGGGATCGTCCCGACGGCGGCGAGGGCCGCGCCCGTTCGCGCGCCGAAGGCTTCCGCGATCGCCCCGAAGGGGGTGCCAAGAAGGCGCCGGCTCGGGTCGAGGGCTTCGGTCCGCGGGGTCCGCGCGGCATGAGCCCCGGCGGCCGCACCGGCCCCAAGGGCGGCGGCTCCGCCGGACCGGACGCCGGCCCGCGCGGCTTCGGCCCCCGGGGTGACGGCCCCGGCCGTGGCGGCCCCAAGGGGGCCGGTCCCAAGGGCGGTGGGTTCAAGGGTGGTGGTCCCAAGGGGGGCGGGTTCAAGGGTGGCCCCGGTCGGGGCGGTCCCGATCGCGGTGGCCCCGATCGCGGTGGACCGGGTCGCGGTGGTCCCGGCCGTGGGGGCGCCCCGCGCGGAGATCGCGGGTGAGGATCGTCGGCGGACGCTTCCGCGGCGCGGCGCTCGCCACGCCCAAGACCCAGGAGATCCGGCCGACCTCCGATCGTCTGCGCGAGAGCCTCTTCAACATCCTCGCTCACGGCCATCGTGAGAGCCTCGAGGACACCCGTGTCCTCGATCTCTTCTCCGGCACCGGCGCGCTCGGCCTCGAGGCCCTGTCGCGCGGCGCCCGTTTCTGCCTCTTCGTCGAGGAGGCCGCCGAGGCGCGCGGCCTGATCCGCACCAACGTCGAGCACCTCGGCCTGACCGGCGCCACCAAGATCTGGCGCCGCGACGCGACGACGCTCGGCCGCGCCGCGCCGCAGGAGCCCTTCGACCTCGCCTTCCTCGATCCGCCCTACGGCAAGGGCCTCGCCGATCGCGCCCTCGCCTCGATGGTCGCCGGCGGCTGGCTGAAGCCCGGCGCCCTGGTGGTGGTGGAGGAGACGGCCGCCGTCGATGTCGCCGTCCCCGCCGCCATGACCCTGCTCGACGAGAGGCGACAGGCAGAGACGCGACTTCTCCTCTTGAAGTTGCTGCCTTCGACCTGAAGTCGAAAACGCGATATGTGAAAGTGCTGAGATCGCGATCGACTGAAATTCGAGGTATTTCGACGAGGCTCACCCGAATTTCGTCCTGAGAGTCCTACTTTCCTCTACGCCATTAAGTTCATTTTAAATCTTCGCCCACAGATTGGATACATTCCATAATCGGGGGCGGCGCATCGATGCGGGGTCGTGCGCGATCGAGCCCCGTGTCGGGGGCGAAGATGCGCATATCCGTCAAGGCTTCACTGATCGCAATGGTCTCGGTCCTGGTCGTCATGTTGGCGGTCCAGGGGTGGACGGCTCTGTCTCGTCTCGAGGCGATGTTCGCCTCGGAACAGGACATCGCCGAGAATTGGATGCCGTCGGTGAAGGCTCTCGCCGACGTGAAATATGAGATCACGCGTTATCGCCTCGGCGGAACCCGCCACGTCCTGACCACGTCGGACGCCGAGATGAAGGCGCTCGACGAGCGTCTGGTGGTCATGTCCAAGTCGATCGCCGACGGTTTCGCGACCTATGAGAAGCTGATCTCCAGCGAAGAGGAACGCGGGATCTGGAACGGCTTCCTCGCCGACTGGAAAGTCTACGGCGCCGCGCAGGAAAAGGCGCTCGTCGCCAGCCGCAAGAACGAGAACGAGGCCGCCGCCGCCGCCTTCGCCGCGACGACGGACCTCTTCGACAAGGCGCTCGGCGCCCTCGATCGCGATCTCGCGCTCAACGAGAAGTCCGCGCACGCCGCCGCGGTCGCCGCCGAGGACGTCTTCGCACGTGCCCGCCTCGTGGTGCTCGCCTTCGTCGTGGTGGCGGTGGTCTCCGGCCTCGCCGCGATCGGCTTCGTCGTGCTGCGCGTCACCAAGCCCCTGCAGAACCTGACGGAATCGATGGGCGCGATCGCCTCCGGCAAGCTCACGACCGAGATCCCGTCTCAGGCGCGCGGCGACGAGATCGGCGACATGGCCCGCACCCTCCTCGTCTTCCGCGACGGTCTCGCCGAGACCGAACGCCTGCGCGCCCATCAGGCCGCCAAGGAGGCCGAACAGGCCGAGCGCATGGCCGACGAGCGTCGCAAGATCGCCGATCGCTTCATGGCCACCATGGGCGGCCTCGCCCAGAGCTTCGTGAAGTCCTCGGGCGAAGTCGCCGAGGCGGCGCGCAACCTCTCCGCCACGGCGGAAGAGACCTCGCGTCAGGCCGCCTCCGTCGCCCAGGCGGCGGAAGAAGCCTCGACCAACGTTCAGACCGTCGCCGCCTCGACCGAGGAACTCGCCGCCTCGGTCCGCGAGATCAAGGGCCAGGTGGTGCACTCCGCCTCGATCGCCGGGACGGCGGCGGACGAAGCCGCCTCGACCGAGGCCAACATCCGCTCGCTCTCGGAAGCCGCCGAGAAGATCGGCGACGTCGTCAACCTGATCCGCGACATCGCCGGCCAGACCAATCTGCTCGCGCTCAACGCGACGATCGAGGCGGCGCGCGCCGGCGAGGCCGGCAAGGGCTTCGCGGTGGTCGCCTCCGAGGTCAAGCAGCTCGCCGCGCAGACCGCCAAGGCGACCGACGAGATCGCCCAGAAGATCGGCGAGATCCAGTCGGCTACCGGCGACACCGTCCAGTCGATCAGCCGCATCGTCGGCACCATCGGCTCGATCCGCGAGGTCACCTCGTCGATCGCCGGCGCCGTCACCCAGCAGGGCGCGGCCACCGACGAGATCTCCGGCAACACCCATCGCGCCTCGCAGGGCGCGAGCCAGGTCACCAGCAACATCGCCGGGGTCGGTCAGGCCGCCGAGATGACCGGCGCCGCCGCGACCCAGCTGATGGGCCTCTCCGGCAGCCTGTCGTCCCAGGCCGACAAGCTGACCCACGAGGTCGACGACTTCGTCCGCACCCTGCGCAGCGCCTGATCCGAGGCGCGGATCGCGGATCCCTCGAACGGCCCGAGCCCCGGCGATCCCGGTCTCGGGCCGTCGTTCATTTGCGCCCGAACAGCCGCTCGATGTCGGCGAGTTTCAACTCCACCCAGGTCGGGCGGCCGTGATTGCACTGGCCGGAATTGGGCGTCGCCTCCATTTCGCGCAGGAGCGCGTCCATCTCCTGCGGCCGCAGCCGCCGCCCGGTCCGGACCGAACCGTGACAGGCCATGGTCGCCAGGATCTCGTCGATCCGCGCCTTGACCCGGTCGGACGTGTCCCATTCGGCGAGATCGTCGGCGACGTCGCGGACGAGCCCGGCGACGTCGCCGTTCCTGAGGATCGCCGGCACCTCGCGCACCGCCACGGCGCCGCCGCCGAAACTCTCGATGACCAGACCGACCGCCGCGAGATCCTCGGCGCGCGCGAGCAGGCGCGCCGCGTCCTCCTCTGGCAGTTCGACGATCTCCGGGATCAACAGCCCCTGGCGCGCGATGCCCGTCTCCGCCATCTGCGCCTTGAGCTTCTCGTAGGTGAGGCGCTCGTGGGCGGCATGGGCGTCGACGATGACGAGCCCGTCGCGGGTCTGGGCGACGATGTAATTGGCATGGACCTGGGCGCGCGCCGCCCCGAGCGGTCGCGCCTCGCTCGCCTCGTCGAGCGGCACCTCGTGGGCGCGCGCGTCGGCGGAGGGCGCCAGCACCGCGTCGAAGGGCGAGACCTCGCGCTCGCCGAGCACCGACCCGGCGATCGCCGAGGGCGAGGAGAGATCGGGCGAGGCGGCGTCCGTCCGCCAGTCGAACGGCGCGCTCGGCCGCTCCGCCGCGCGCCACAGCGGCCCCGACGGCGGCGTCCAC